>OHAS01000372.1_pt1 | contig 38470 bp, 56 predicted proteins | sample 1577131 | NCBI WGS metagenome assembly OHAS01 (sample SAMEA3541566, study PRJEB24748) | human gut metagenome | biome: human gut; feature: human-associated habitat; material: faeces | place: China | collected 2012 | reverse complement strand
AAACATGATCTTATTCCTATTCAAAAATCTATCGTTTCATTATACCATATTTCCCCATTTTCTTCTATCACTAAGCTATTTATACTCTTCGAAAATCTCTTCAAACCACGTCAGCTCTATCTGCAACCTCAAAACAGTGTTTTGAGCAACCTGCGGCTAGCTTCCTAGTTTGCACTTTGATTTTCATTGAGTATTATTCTCAGGCACCAAGCCCATTTTTCAAAAAAATAAGCCGCCTGATTGGGCGACTTTATTTTTTATAGGGAGATTATTATGAAAAAGTTTTAGGAGTTTAAGTTAAGGTCTTCTTAACTTATGAACTTAGTATACACTTCCTAGCTTAAAGTTTCCTTAAGTATTTTTAAAAATCAAATTTTTCCATTTCTCCTGCCACTTTTTCTTGGATAGACGTATTTGGTAAAGTTCCATTCGGTCTTCATTTTCTATGAAATGAGGAGTTGGACGAACTTGAAAATTCAAAATATCCTCGAGACCATAAGGAGTAAAGAGTTCTAAAGCGAATTCTTCATTCAAGCGCAGTCCAATCGCTGTACACCGTTCTGGATACTTACTCATAGCATCACGGGAACTGGTATAGGGAGCAGTATGAGGGCTATGCTGGTGCATATAGACCTGATTTTTCAATTCCCACTGATACTGAGGAAAGTCCTCTCGTAGCTTTTTCTCCAGTAATAAGGTTTCCTCATAAGAAAAATCTGGATCAAAGAAAATCACATCTACATCTGTTTCATGGTCAAAAGGGGGGGTGTCTGACAAGAGATTCCAGATGAAATTTCTGACAGAACCTGCTGCCAACCACGAGTCTTTCAGACCAAGATTTCGGATGATCGTCAAAATAGCCATCATATCCGGATTTTCTCTAAAAGCCTCTAGAATTTCTTGCTTATTTTTCACTGTATTCATAACCTAAATGCTCATATGCCTTAGCAGTCGCCACCCGTCCAGACCGCGTCCGCATGATAAAGCCTTTTTGGATGAGGTAGGGTTCGTACATGTCCTCCACCGTCTCACGCTCTTCAGCGATATTGACAGAAAGAGTTCCTAATCCGACAGGACCACCACCGTACATCTCAATCATGGTACGAAGGATTTTTTGATCCACATAGTCCAGACCTTCATGGTCAACATCCAGCATGGTCAAGGCCTTATCGGTAATAAGATCATCGATAACCCCATTCCCCATAATCTGAGCAAAATCGCGCACGCGCTTAAGGAGACGATTGGCAATACGGGGAGTTCCACGACTACGTAGAGCCAACTCAGACGCTGCCTCATGAGTGATTTCCATCTCAAAAATATCTGCCGTCCGCTCGACAATTTCCGTCAAGTCAGCATGGGCATAATACTCCATATGACCTGTAATCCCAAAACGTGCCCGTAAAGGATTGGAAAGCATGCCAGCCCGAGTCGTCGCACCAATCAAGGTAAAAGGTGGCAACTCCAAATGAACACTGCGACTGCCTTCACCAGCCCCAATCATGATATCAATGTAGAAGTCCTCCATAGCACTATAAAGCACCTCTTCCACTGACATAGGCAAGCGATGAATCTCATCAATAAAAAGGACATCCCCCGGTTCTAAGTCATTCAAAATCGCTACCAAATCACCAGCTTTTTCAATGACTGGACCAGAAGTCTGCTTAAGATTTACGCCCAGTTCATTGGCAATAACAAAAGCCATGGTCGTTTTCCCCAGACCTGGAGGTCCAAATAAGAGGACATGATCCAGCGCCTCATCCCGCATTTTTGCTGCTTCGATAAATATTTGCAGCTGATCCTTGACCTTGTCCTGACCGATATATTCACGTAAATATTGGGGACGGAGAGTACGTTCTACCAACTCCTCATCACCCATGATTTCATTATCTAAAATTCTACTCATGATTCTATTATAGCAAAAATCCAGCCTACAAACAAAAAAGCCACCTGATTGGGTGCCTATCGAGTTTAGCCCTCATGTGGTATAATATTCTACGGCACTTCTACACCGCCTACGAAGGGAGGTGAGATAGCCCATGATGGAACTAATCCTTAAAACTATCATCGGACCAATCGCAGTCGGTGTTGTTCTTCGCTTAGTCGATAAATGGCTAAACAAGGACAAATAGTGTCAAAAAAGACCCCAAGCTTATTTGGTCGTGAGCTTGGGGTCTTTTCTAGCCTATGATATAGAACTAATCCTTAATTCTCTTCCATTATCCCACAGTTCACAAATTTTGTCAAAGGTTTACATTCTCTTTAACCGCCGTACAACAATATGATGCACCACGCCTTGACAACCAAGAGCATTATTACATCAGTTCTAACACTTCAATTCACAGACACTTGCAATCAAATTGAGGTTGAAGTAACTGAAGCGACAACAGACCTATTTCTTAGTCCTATTCGCTAAAAAAGTCCCCGAAAAAATCTCAAAAAGTCCCCGAAAAAAATCCGAAAAATATCGAAAAATGATGTTTAGAAAACTCCCCAAAAGCCTGAAATAGAGCCAAAAAACTCCACCTGATTGGGTGGAGTTAAGGGAGATTATTATGAAAAAGGTAAAATTATTTCCTATTAAATAAGCAAAAACGGAGGGTGTCCCCTCCAACTTCCCGACCTCTGGACAAGGTCTATTTTTTTCGAAAAAATTTAAAAAACTTCATCAAATCGCTTGACTTTCTCGGTGTACCGTGATATAATATAATCAAGATAAGGAAAGGAGGTGAGGAAGTTGAACAAAGAAGATTGGCTTAGGTTACTTGAAAAGGCGATAGATAATATCCCTGAAACAGTAACTGCTATAGCAAGTCTGGTAACTGCAATAACAGTCGCAAGGCAAAACAAAAAGCGTAAACCCAACTCCCGCAAAAGAAAAAGGTAAACGCTAAGAGGTGGGGGCGAAAGCCCCTCACACCTCTATTTTATCAAATGAAAAGAGGAAAAGCAATGGTTAGTGCAATAGCTATTTTTATAATTGCAGTCAATGTATATATTTATCTAAAGAATAAAAAGGACAAATAAGTATGAGAAAAATTATTCAAAAATTATTAGACAGCCCGATGTCTACATCTGCTATTTCGCAAGGCGCTGGAGTTCCTTGGACTACTGTTTCTGACCTCAGAAAAGGAAAAACAAGCATGGACAAAATGGCGCTTCTAACAGCAGAAAAGCTCTATGAATTTGCTATAGCTGATAAGCAGTGATTTCGGTCACTGCTTTTTTTATTGCAAACAAAAAACCGCAAGCTATTGCCTGCGGTTGGTGTAATCTAATTTGAAAGTCCTTTCTGTTTTTATTTTGTAGTAATGAGCCCGTTAGGCTCTACTGTGAACTCTGGCTTATCTGCCATGCTGCCGTCTGGTTTGAGGTAGTACCAACCGTTGCCTGATTTGATGAATTGATTTGATTTCATGTCGCCATCTTTTTCATCAAGGTAGTACCATGTTTCACGGTATTTCACCCATCCTTTAGCCATACGACCGTCTGCCTTGAAATAATACCAGTAATTACCAATGTACATCCAGCCTGTGACCATAGCACCACGCTTATCAAGATAGAACCAGTCTTTACTATCATTAAACCAACGATTGATTAGGCAATAGCCACGTTCATCAAAGTAGAACCATTCGTTGTTGATTTGCTTCCATCGATTTGTCGGATAAGAGCCATCCGACTCCTCCCACCACCATCCAGTGTCATTACGTTTCCAGCTAGCTTCAGACAGGCCACCTTCAATATCTTTTTTGAACTGTTCACGACTAATGCCCCATTTTGCAAGATAAGGATAAGGGTCAACGTGGTCTGAGTGGTTGTCTGGCTGGTTGTTCGTACAGTATTCGTGGGTTTTGATACCTGCTAAACTCCCTGTATCGAGAGTTTTCGGCAAGCCTGCTTCATCTGCTAGATTGCGCAGTAATTCGATATACAGGCGATAATCTTTCATAAACTCTTCTTGAGTTGAATGACTTTCAATCAGTTCAACTGCTGCATACGCTTCAGCATTCCAACCGCCACCTACGTCCCAACTTCCGTTGTTTACGGGTCCTACCTGCATGACACGACCGTTTCCGACAACGTGAGAAAAGAACCCTAGTTCAGGGTCTTTACGATAATGGTAGTCCGCCTCATTTTGAGCTGTTGAGTTACGGTTTCCTGTTGAGTGTGCATGTACTTGCCGGTAAGGTTGCACCCCAACCTGTGGAAGGTCAGTTCTTAGTCTACTTGTATCAATATCCATTCTTAGTCCTCCTTCGGATTTTCATAACCAAGCGCTTGCTTGCTATCAGTGATACCGCTTGTAGTTGGGTCATTTACCACACCCAGCAATACAAGGATATACACGAACGTATTCACGCCGTCTTGGATATTTTTCGGAATATCCAATCCAAATTGCTGAGCCATTAGGAAAATGGCCCCAAGCAATGCAATGAGTGTCACTTTATTTTGTAGTCGTAGTTTCCAGTTAATCATTTGTTATTTTCCTTTCTTTTATGTCTTTTATGGCAATGTTGTTGGCCAAGGATCATCTGTTATATACGAGACGGCACTTACACGAATATCTCCGATGTCTTTGTCGGTTGTAATACCTTTTTCAAATGTCATATGCATGAAATTTGAATCAGATTTCCCGCCTAGATACCATATTCCGTAAATTTCGCCTTTGTCATTAAAGATATTCCCGATTAATGAATTTTCGGAACGGAATCCTATTGGTATGTCACCTGGTCCAAGCACTTTGGCTCCATTCTTTGATTGCCCCACAAAACCTTTCCCGTTGCGTCGGACAATCCCAAACCATCCCCATTCCAAACCTCCGAATTGATAAGAAACTAAGTTGTTTACTCGCCTAATTTTGATAAACGAGGTTCGACTACCAACAGTTAGTTTTGAGAGCGTGTTAAGCATCCTCCAACCTGTGTCACCAATCAAAACTTTCCAACCAGTGTTTTCATTTCCACTCTCTTTAATCCATTTCAGAGCGCCATTCGTGGCATTAACATCCACATAGGTCGTTCCTATTTCGGCAACTATACGCCCTTCCGGTGAGCCTGTGCCACGGATTTCGTGACCTACATTCTCGGGCAGTGGAATGGTAACATTGTTCCCTCCGACGATACCGAGGGTATTTCCTGTTAAGACCAGCCTTGGTTCAGGTTTTTGGTTAAGCACCTTAACATCACGGCCAACCGCTTGAGCAAATTCCTCTAAATTGCTCATAGCAATCACGCTTTCGCTGCATTATACGTTGCGACTAAGTCGAGGTTGGCGATGTTGTCAATGCGTGTTCCTAAATCTGAAATCTTTTGAACAACTGCGCTTTGCGTGTCACCACTCATGCTTGCGATTTTCTCAGCAATTTCCTTGAGGGTATTCAAGTCCTCTGATACGCCTTCGCCCAAAATTTCATTTTTGACTGCAGTTTTAGCCTGTTCAATCAGTTGTGTGACTGTCGCATTGTCAATCTTGCCATTTAGCAGTTGTTTCAATTCCTTGATGTCAACCCCAACTGCTTGCGCAAATGCCGTTAATTTTGTTGTGTCCATATTCCTAGACCTTTCCTAAGTTGTAATAAAAGAGTAGGTCAGGAAATTCCTGACTCACCGTGCCATCGCCACCTACAGTCTTTTCTGCAAGTTGCTTCTTAACTTCTTCAGCGATATCCAACTCTTTTAGAGCGTGGATTTCCTCTGTGACCAGGTTCTTATCCGATTTGGTGATTCGGATTTGAGTCGAGTCATTACTGGGGAATGTATATCCCCCCACTGACACCTCGATTCGATATAAGCCAGCTGGTAAAATCATACCCAAATTAAAGGCAACTGCGCCGTTTGTCACAACTGCCGTCTTGCGTAATTGCTCCTGGCCTCTCGTCAATGTGATAGATGCCTCTTGCCCTTCAAGCTGTGGAATCGGCTCATGATTTTCATCAAGCAAAGAAAAGGCGAATGTGGAAGCCACATCGCCCTGCTTAACTAGAAATCCACCGTCCACTTGTTCAAGATTTGTTGAATTAAGAACATAAGCCATTCCTTGCTCCTTTCTCATCTTCAACTAAGATGTCGTCCCTAATCTGCAATGCTTCAAAATTATTGTACAAATGGTCAATGTAGCCATTGCCACCCAAAGCCTTGTAACTATTGTGCATGTTTTCGACTACATAGAACTCATCCTTTGTGGTAAATCCACGACGAATGGCCCTGCGAATATCACGATCAAGACGCATCCTCATCGTAACAAGGTGCGCCTCATCGTGTAACTTCAGTTTCTCTTGTACTTCGTCAATTTTTGTGTTGCTGTCGCATGCAGTTTCTTGGACATCTTTGATTTTACCTTTGACATCATTCAATTCCGAAATGATTTGGTCTGTCTGTTCCTTGGTTTTCTTCGGCATTTTATAACCAAGCCAAGCCACGACGATTGGCGTAGCGACTGGCAAAACGTTCATAAAAAAATGCTCTGTTGATTGTAAGACGTCCATAGTCACCTCTATTCTTTAGGCTCAAACTTCCATGCTGCGCCTGTTCCATCAAGTTCAAGACGACCATTTCGAACAAAATCGCTGACAGGTTCACCATTGTAAGTAAATTCACGGTTAAGCTGAACCAAGACACGCTTGCCTTCACCATTCAATTCAGTATGGTTAGGGTCTTCGATAGTAATCAAGTCATGTGCCATATAATGCTTGCCAACTTCAGCGAGCGGAATCAACTCTACCAATTCCTTGTAGTTGGTTCCGTAAGCGATTGTCTTACCTGCTACGGCATTTAAAACGACCGCATGGATAATCTTACCATAGCGGTCTGTCTCTTCTTGGTTATGTTTAACTGCTTCATCTGTCGCAGTTTGTTTCGCTTTGGTTTCAGCAAGTTCATGAGTTGCTTCTTCCAATTTCGCTTGTGTTTGAACGATAGCGCTCGCTGGGTCAAGTTCGGCTTTGACCACATCAAGCACTGCTTGGATAAGCACCTCTTGACTTTCATGAGTGCGGTCACCAGACAAGCCTGCTTGCTCATAGCTATAGCGTTGGCCATGCTCTTTCTTGATTGTCACGATTGTGACGTTTTCAGGTTGACGGAAATAAGGGGCATTTTCTAGTTCGTATGTTTGTGTCATGTTCTATTCTCCTTTTTGCATTTTAGCTTTTGTTTCTTCAAATAGTTCTTTGAGTGCTGGGTCGTATTCCAACACTTCGTTCATTGCTTTTAATTCGCTTGCCGCGAGTTGATAAAACGCCTCGTTTTGAGCCGATTCCAACTCACTTTTAGCCAATTTAGTAGCTAGTGATTGTAGCACTAGCTGATTGATTGCTTCATTCATGCTATTTCCTCCAATTTCTCCAATCGCTGATTTAATTCTTGAATTGCTTTGAGAGCCATCGTTGTCAATCTGAGATTATCCAAGTTTAGCGTGTCGCCGTTCTCATAGACAAGAGTCGGATCTACTGCTTGAACCTCTTGGGCAATCAAACCAATCTTCGTGTGTGCTTGTTGTGGTCTGTCCTCTTGCTTCTTCCAATCGTATTCCTTGAACTGGAATTGCTGGATATAATCAAGAGCCTTATGCTTACAGTCAACAATATTCTCCTTCAAACGGCTGTCCGAGAAGCTTTGTTTTATAATGGCCCACAAGCCATATGCAGTACCATTGTATGTGTAGTAAATGTCGTTTGGTGCGTAATCTAACGCAACGGTTGACTGCCAGAACCCTAATGTTCCTGTTGTCACACTTCCTACTTTACCTTTGCCTGTTTTTAGCCAACCAATCCCTTTTGTATTGATGTACCCTTGAACAGTCATGATGAATTCATCTGTATCGCGAGCGGTATCCCCTCGTGTTATATCATCGTCCTTGTAAACGAATAATCCATAAGGGACATTCTCACCTCGGCCAGAAGAGCCAATAAACTGGACACCCAGACCATCCTTTGAGTTGACCGCTCTAGGTACATTTATCTGCAAGCCTCCATTTACGGTGTCAAACGACCCATACTCACCAAGATTGATTCTTGTATGGCCTGTCAGTGTAGTACCTGATATGGTCCCTCCGTAGATTCTATCTCCGCTTAATGTTCCTGTTGTTATTTGGCTCGCATCTATCGAAATACTTCTAACACGATTGATGAAGGCCTGTTTCGCAAATAGCAGGCTTAAATAAGCTTCATTTGCTACAAGTTTATTAAAAAGAGCTTGGTCCACCCTCAACTTGTCAGCAGTAACGGCTTCGGCGTCTAAAATCGTAGTTGTGACGGAACCTGCTTCAAAATTGGCTGTCTTTAACTTATCAACCATAGCCGATTTGATAACGGCTTTATCAATCAAGGTCTCGCCAGTGATGTGAAACAATTTTCCTATAAAACGGTTTATCCCATCAGCTCCTAGATTAAGCCCAGAGATGATATCTCCGGCTGAATTGATGTTCTGGACAGACCATGAGCCTGCCAGTTGACTTTGAACCGAGCGAACCGCTTCGGACATATCATCAAATTGACTGGCTTTATATCCGTTCGTCTGAGAAGCACGAACAAGCATAATCTCTTTAATTTCAACCCAACCATTTTTGGCTAAGTAGAAATAAAGTGGATAAAGTTCGCTATTCCCAAATTCAAAATCTCTGCTAATAGTGTATGTTTCATTGAACTCTTGCCAATTGCTTGAAACTGCAGTTGAGCTCGTGGCTATATTTGAAGATAAAGACGCATCATTTGCTTTATGATTTTTAGCCGCGACAGTGAAATTATGGTCTAATCGTCCCAGAATGCGATACTTAAAATTAAGAGTATATGTCTCACCTCTGGCCATTCTATCGATGTAGAGTGGTAGTGTGAATCCTGCGAATGTATATCCTGAATTACCAGTGCATCGAATGGTAAATATACCGTTGTTCACAAATACTCTCTTAGTGTTACCCTCATTAACAAGCGTATGCCTATCCATTGACTTCGAGCGGACGATTAAGTTATTATCACTTCCAATGCTTTTAGCCACCTCAACCTGAAAAAGTTGGGAAGTAAGAGCCATGCGAGCGATCTTATTCGAGATGTCATTCTCACTGCTACCGATAATCCGCTCATAGAGTTGACTAGTCTCTCTGACTCGCTGGAAGTCTGTCTGATTGGCCTTGCCAGCGATTTGCGATGTGATACTTGCGAATTGACCGTCTACCGTCTGCTTATACTGAGCAATTTTTGTAGTGATATCATTGTTCGTCTGCGTGCTTATCGCACTAAAACGACGTTCAAGACCTCTCACATCCTCCTGATAAGTCGATTTCCCAACGTAATCTCTGGATATCTGCTCACGGATTGCAGACGCTTGACTAGCACTCTCAGTCCTAGCATAGCGCTTCAATTCCTCCTGTCGCTGGCCGTCTTTGCTGATGTAGGTCTCAACCACTCCCATTTTAGTAAACAGACCGTCTGCAGTGCTTTTAACCTCGTTCAACTTCGTACCATACTCAGTTTTGAAAGCCTCAATCTGGCTGAGAGCATTTTGAGATGATGCTTGTAGGTTAGTAATGTCTGTTCTTGCTCGCTCGCTAATATTCTTAGCTTCCTGAGCAAGCAAACTGCTGGCACCCGCATTTCGCAAGGCTTCTTCAGCCCTGCGCTTGGCTTCTTGTATCGAAGCGTTGTCAAAGTTGTCGAATCGCTGATTAATAGTATCAGAGAGTTCTCTTTTGACTTCTTCAGCTTTAGCCCTAGCAAGTTCGATACCGTCCAAAATTTCCTGTCTAAGCAATCCAGCTTGATGATCAAAGTCTAAGTCCGCATTTTGAAGAGCCTTTTCAAGGGCAATTTCTTGTGCGGTTCCTGTTACACCAAGGATTGCATCAGCTGCGCTAGATAAGCCACCAGAAGCTCTAGAACCACCAGTTCCTGCCTTATCATCAAAAGTCAGAGAGATGTACTCTTCTTTCAAGGCATCGAACTCATAAGCAATAGCTTTCTTGAATGCATCGACATTGTGTTTCCAGCTCTTGAGATTGACCGTATCACCCATGTGAACTACTTGGCCATCAAGTTCATAAGCTTCAATCTTGATAGCGTCAGAGACCTTGTCAATGCCCTCATTTGAAAACTTAGCCTGTGCCCACTTCTGCAGCTCTTCAACGGATTTTGCATTGTTATTCTCATACTCTTTTTCGTTTATGTAAGGATAAGAATTAATAAGAGGACTATCAACAGTTACTCTGAAAGTCGTTTCTTTTTCAGAGCCTTCAGGCTTAAAAGTCGATTTGGCATGGATTCTTGTGACAACATTCTGACTGTTTCTTGTGCGTTGGTAATCCTTCAGATTCTTGTGTGTCGTGATAACAACACCACGATTCTCCCCACGACTCTTCTTCACTGTCAGAGCGAAATTGTCACGCACCAGCTCGCCTTCCCACGTTCCGACGATACTATGCTTGCCATCCAATAATGCAGAATATAAAGTTTCTGTTTCAGTCGTGTTGAAGGTCCTACGATCCTGGATGTCGCTATTGAAAGAAAAATCCCCCAAAGCAGTTTTGGTGTTTTGAACCATGCGAGAAAGAGCCATGCCACAGCTCTGACTAGTCACGCTCATTGGTGTGATAGAACGTTGCATCACATCGTCTGAAATGTGATAGGCGGTGATTTCTAGATAGTCATTGTGCTCAACAGGTTTCTTGATGCGAAAAAGCTGCGCTCCTAAAACAGGAGTCGGAGCCTTTATAAGCATATCTTCTTGGATGAGCTGATAAATACCAGAGTCAGAAATAGGATATTTCACAGTTAAGGTGAAATCGCCATTCATGGTTTCTTTAACAATCGCCGAACTTGCTTCATGAAGTGGCTCCCCGTTCCACCGAACGGTTCTCACATCTTTATTAAGTAGATAAAGCAATTATGCCCACCCCCAAACCGTTTCGATTTCAAGCGATTGAATACCTGGACCTAAAACAACACCAACATTCTGCACTTTCGCTGGATCAACTGTGATAAAATCACCTGACCATTTCACTGCCTTCCCTGTTGTCGTTTTGAAGCTAGGATTGTCAGGATTATTGACCATCACAAGCGACTCAGCTATCCTTTCAAGCCTAATGACCTGACCAGCGATTGTAAATGAAGTCTCAGAAGCGCTCTGGCCAACGATTGTAATTTTAGGAAATGCAAGAGCAGAACCTTGAACGGTCAAGGTCCCACTTCTTGTCAATCTCTGTGTATCGGTGTCTTTAAAGTATTTTGTAGGGTGACAAGTGAATTTCACATCTACCGTCCATGCACCAAAATCATCTTTAATAATTTTGAAATCATCCACTTTGTAACACCAATATTTCACGCTTGGCTCTTGTTCATTCTCCAACCAAAATTTTTCACGATTTAACAGAGAAGAAAAGCGGTATAAGTCTTCATCCGTTGGATTAATCAAGCTGATGTGGTAGCTTTTTTCAATCAACCTACGATGCCTATTTGATTGAACAATTGCACCACTAATCCCATCATGTTCTAAAAGACTAGTTTTTGAGGAGGATACGATGACTTGTGGTCGTGTTTCAACCAGAATCTCACATTTAAATGATGATGTTTTCACTCCATCAATGGTTAACTCATTAATTTTTGTCATGCGAAACCTCCTTTCAAATTAGTTTTTCTTTGTAGTTCTTCGGCAATACGTGTTCCGACTACGTCAGCTAGTCTATTCAAATCCGCTTCTTCTCGAATGGTCACTCCTGAGAAGTTGACATTGATGTTATTCGATGTGTTCATCGTATTAGCAATACTTTGTCCAATTGCACCAAGAGTTGACTTGTTAAGGGGAAGGATTGCTTCTGCACCAGCTTCTCCACCAATCATTGCTCTATTTCCATTCATTCCAAATAAAGTTGGTTTGGTCATGATACCACCCTTCGCATACCACTCAATGCCGATGCTTGGAACTCCCTGACTTAACCAGTCTAATGGATTGGCTGAACCACTTACATAGAAGTGTGGTAATGGAATGTGTGGCCAACTGATATTGAAATTAAATAGACTCTTAATAGCTTCGATAGCGTTAGATACTGCATTTCTAGCACCATCAATAGCATTTGAAATAGTTGATTTGATAGAGTCCCAAATATTGCTAGCAGTGGATAAGATACCATTAAAAATTCCTGAAATCGTGCTACTCAAATTATTAAACAAATTTGACCCGGTTGAGACCAGGTCAGACCATAGATTGGAAAGGGTAGAAGTAAAACTTGACCACAGTGACTGAGCTCCTGAAATCAAACTTGAGAAAATATTGGATAAGGTGCTAGTAAAGCTAGACCACAAAGACTGTCCCGTTAAGACTACTGAAGACCAAATTTCAGAAAGCCAAGCAGTGAAACTTGACCACGTTGTAGTAGCAGTCGTGACAATATTAGTCCACAATTCAGAAAGCCAAGCGGCGCAAGCGTCCCACGTCGACTGAAGCCATTCGGATATAGCCCCCCAGTTCATGATGGCCTGAATGATGAGTGTAATAGCGGCAATAGCAGCAACTATTGCCGCTACGACAATTCCAACAGGAGCACCTATTGCACCTATAGCAATAACTAGAGGTGCTATTGCACCAAGCAGTAGCATTACAGCAGTTGTAACGAGGCCAAGAATCACGATAGTCTGTTGATCAGTTTCATTTAAACTGCTAAACCAATTGACAGCAGATTCAAGCATCCCCATCAAAGGTTCTAAAGCTGGTATAACAGTCTCAAGTAATTTACCACCTATCTCAGCAAGCCCTTCTTTCGCTTTATTGGAATAGGTTGTTAGTTTATCAATCGGATCTATTGTCTCATCAAATGTTGTTGCTACAGTTCCTGATGAATTTTGTGCTGCTTCAGCTAAATCATTAAAGCTAAATGCCCCACGTTGGATAGCATCTACCATACGTGGTGCAGCCTTGCTCCCAAAAACTTCAGAAGCAATTCTTATTGCTTCTGTCTTACTAGTAGCATTCTGAATTGCATTGACAGTCTCGTTCAACCCCTCAGTCAATGTCTTTCCGTCTTTAGCATAGTTTACTGTAGCCTTTGAAAGTGAAGCTAAAGCCGCAGAAGAGTCAATCCCGCTTTTTTCAAATCTACCAATTAATGTCGCCCCCTCTTCAAAAGATAATCCTAGCATCTTAATCTGAGGAGCTCCATCAATTGCTTTTTGAAAGATGGAGTCATAAGATTGACCAGTATCCTGACCGACCTTTGTTACTGAGTCCAATACTCTCGCTAGATCCTCATTAGATAAACCGTAAGCATCAATTGCTTTCTTGGCATTTATTGCGGAATTTGAAATATCTTCTCCAGTTATTTTCGAATATTTCAATAGGTACTCTGCTGCAGATTGCAAAGTATCACCAGTAAGTCCAAATTGTGTATTTAACTCACCAACTGCGTCAGCAGATTCTTGAAATGTAGCCGATGGTAAGGATGTAGCGATTCCTTTTGCAATTTCTTGAAGTCCTAACAAGGCTTTGCCAGTAAGTCCAGTCTTCGTCGTAACAGTATCCATCGCTTCGTCGATTTCAGACCATGCATCGACTGTTTTTTTACCAGCATCAACCATTTTTTGACCTAGTTGTCCTGCCTGTTCAGCAACGTTCATCATTACATCGGCTTTTAAGTATCCTGTAGCTTCCTTGATGTTCCCTGTTGCTGAACGGCTCGAATCTCCTAGATTACCCATGGCTTTATCTATCTTTAACACCTCAACTTCTGCTTGCCCAATTTCATTTTGAAGTTGTCGCCATTCCTCTGTTCCGATTTTTTCCTTTCCTAATTCCGCTTGTTTCCGTTTCAACTCCTGGACCTTATCCTTGGCTAATGAAGATTGTTTACCTAATAACTTCATTTTTTCTTCGGACAACTCTACATTTTTAGGATCTAATTCAAGTTTCTGGTTGACGATATCAAGTTCTTTTGCAACATTGTTGATTTCTTTGTTGAGATTTAAAATAGACTTTGGATTTCCTACATCTTCGATATGTTTTTTGGTTGAATTCATTGCCTGGTCAACAACCTTCATCTGTGATTCAACTTTAGAAATTTCAAGTTGAAGCTTATTCCACTGTGCTGACCCAACTTCAGATTCTCCCAGTTCCTTTTGTTGCTTTTTGAGTTCAGCAATTTTCATAGCACCAACACGAGCTTGTTCCTGTAAATTGAGCAACTTACGATTCAGCAAGTCGACATTGTCTGGGTCCATCTTCAATTGTCTATTGATGTTGTTGAAGTCTTTTTTCAAACTAGATAAAGCATTATTGATACCTTTTACTGACCTGTCAAATTCAACAGTATTGGCACCAAATTTGACATATAAGCCTTCAAATGTTTCAGCCATGGATTTCCTCCTTTCAGTTTTAGTCAGACATTACATTTAGTAATTCTGCGTTTGATAAAGTTTTCTTCTCATTTTCATTGATACTCATCTGATGTAGTGTCCCCATCAGATAATTAAAGTGTTGACTTTCTGCCCAAAAAACATCCATCCGATTTTCAAAAACAACCTTATAAATTTTTTCAGAAGTTATGACTTCTGTTGAGGCTTTTTTCTATCTTGAGGAACCTTTGCTCTGCTTCGGTTAAATTCATAAAAGAGGTCTGAGAAAAAACCAATATCGATCAAATCCCCAAACCAAGGAGCAAGAGAGGCTGTTTCGGCAGTCAGCTCATTCTGTACCAAGCGACCATTCTCAACCTCACCGTACAGACAAGGGATGACTTCAGTCAGGAAGTTCATGAAATCTGGCTCCATAAGTAATGGCATTAGTTTGACTTTTTCTTCATCAGTTAAATCAGATAAGCTACCATTTACACCAGTTGCAAGGGCAAGCTGTGTGTAAGCTGTGAGTGCTTTTTGGTTGTCATCAAAGAAGTTGCGACCTGTTCGCTGTTCATACATCTTAATAGCTGGTAAAGAGTAAAGAAAGCGCACTGTTTCAGTGTGCTCTCTTTCTTCACCATAACTATCAAACGCTGTGAATGATAGTTCTTTTTTAATCATTTTAGCCTCCTGGCACGATGGCTGTTGTTCCTAAAGCTTCATTGATAAAATCAATCAATTTCGTTGGGGTACTTGAAGCGAACAATTTATCAAATTTAGCACGGACAACACCCTTGTCTGTATCACGCCATACAATTTCTGAAACAGGTTTTTTATCTGAATCTAGAATGAAATTGTTAGGTGACGCAGTACATGGAATTTCGATTTCTTTTGGTGTAGCAGAGCTTTCATCTGTTGTAGCGCTTCCTTTTGGAGCCGATGCTTTCACATTGGTCCAGATGTGGAACTCTTCAACCTCAGAACCAAACTCATCTGTAACCGTTTCAGCATATCCCCAAATGAAATTCGCATTCACACCAGTATCGATGAGCGCTGGAGGAGTTGAAGTTGTCAGCTTTTTCCCCAAATGGTCAATCATGAATTGTTTAGGAATTTGATAAGTCGTGATGGATCCCTCAGTTGATTTCTTACCTTGAAGACGGACGTGCTCCACGTTATCTGCGTAGTATGCTTTTGATTCTTGTGAAGTTTCAAAAGATGTTTTTCGCATTCCTGTAAATGGGTATGGTGTTTTTAGATCGAGTGCGCCAGATTCTGTTTTTGAAATCTTAGCAAAGAATCCCATGGCATTACCATGAGTAACCTCTCGTGTGTCATATTTATAAGTCATTGTGACTCCTTCCTTAATTTGGTCTGATTTTTATTGATTTCATATTATTGAGAAAGATTTCTTTATTTTTGAGATAAGCTGGTCTGATGTGTTCTTGAGGTGCGACAAATCCACCATTTTTTGTTGCATGGCCATTTTCTAACAAGTGAGCAAGCGACTTCTCTTTCCCATTGTTATATACTACAGCGATATCTTCAATGGTCTCGTGAGTCCATCCTTTTTCATATACTCCGTTTCTTCTAGGACTTCCGTCTCTAATATCTCCAGCGGTGCTTTTTCCTGCTTTTTCTATGATTTCTAAAACTTGATTCTGTATATCGATTTTTAATGTTTTCACATTAACGCTACCACTTCCCACTTGTGAATACCTCGATTCTGTAGGTTGTAAGTAAGTAATCTGTATCAGGCTGTTTTAGATTCAACTGACTAGGTTCACACATAAAATTAGACAACATCAATTCCTCAATGCTGTCTAGTTTCTTCTTGTGATAGTGACTGATTTGAATAGTCACTTTTCTCATGTGTACTGTGTCATCAGCAGTAATACTACTACCCGGAGTTAAACGATAGTAAAGAATAACGTTGTCAGGAGAGGACTTTTCCTCACGTTCCATATAGAACACTTTTGATTTTAAAGTGTTTTTTTCTAGGATTTCTTGAATTTCTTGCCTGGTGAAGAACTTCTTAGCCATTATTTCAATTCTCCTAATTCAATTATCGTGTAGTGGCCATCATCAGATTCAGTTCCAACATTTACCTTGTACTCTTTCCCTTTGTACTTCACGTAGTCTAAGGAATCTGTCACATAGTTAGAACGTATCCGAAATCTTGCTGTCAAAACTTGACCATCTGCCAAAGCTTTATCAAGCCTACGTTGGTAGATTTTCTCTTTTTCAGCTTTGACTTTCTTTTCTACAACTTGTTTTTCAAAAACACCTTTTTCGACCTCTGTGCGCTTATCGTAACAAAGGATGATTGATACTCTAGATGATTTCATGATTAAACTCCGTAAATAGCTTTTAATTGATAGAGAATATTTGTCAATTCTTCATCAATCCAGCTCATTGTTGTTGAGTTTCCTGTCATCAAGGATTTATCAAATCTCTGAACACATCTCAAATGTAACCAATCTAAAATTGTTTCTTTATCATCCTCTTCAATCTCATCCCATTCTGTCAATTCGCTTTCTTTATCAATGCGAGTGATAGGAATGTTGTTTCTCGTTAGATATGAAATCCCACTATTTATGTAGCTTAAAAGTTGAGTGTCGAAGATTTCTTCTTCGACATCAACTTCAACCATTTCTTTAATTTGATTAAGGATTGTCATTTTAGACTCCCCTTTCTATTTAAAATCAACCTTTTGTGAATTTCACAGCTGATTTGTACTGACCAAGTCGGCCACCAAGCACGCTAGCAAGTTCGATATGACGGCGATTCATCGTTACATCATAATCTTCAAAGCGATCAGCAGAGATATCATCACCAATCATCTTATAAGCCTTGTCAGCAAATGCGATAATTGGGTTAGTCGCATCTTCCATCCAGTCATAGACATATACTTGGTAACCAGCAATGACATTTCCTGTTTGTGAAATTGGTGCGAATGGTTGTGGATCAATGTAGCGTTTTTCGCCATCCTTAACCATTTTAAGTTTACGGGCAATGGTTTTTGAAGTTACCAAAATTGGAGTTGTATTTGCAGCAAGTTTATCAATCCCTTTGACGAGGGTTTCTAAAACAGTACTGTCAAATTCCCCGTCAACACTGATTTCTTGTGTATCAAATAGTTGAGCAAGTGTTTCTTCTGCAATAGATTTAATTTCAGTGATTTTGTCATCATCATCACTATTTTTACCATCGCCGATAACAACAGCACGTTCAACTGCACGGATGAAGCCTTGTGCTAGTTCATTCATCACATAGTTGAAGTAAGCACCTGTTGTATCCTTCTTCAAGTCAGCATACTCAAAACTGTACTTGATGTAGACAGCTGCAGAGTTGATTGTATAATCGATAAATACAAAAGATTCATCTTTCTTTGTTTTGCCATTCTGATGGCCTTTAGCTTTTGCTTTTTGCGTTTGAAGTGAAATACGTACTGCATAACGAGGATCTTTGGTTACATGGTTCAGGATACCGTCGTAATCATTAAATGCATTTTGGATTGCAATCAATACTGGTTCAGGTAAGATTTTGTCAACATCAGTTACACCTTTTTCAACCAGATTTGCTTCCCACGCTTTGCGGGCACTGTTTGAGCTGCCTTCGTTATCCATGAGGATTCGAGCGAAATCAAGTGCAGCTTCTTTTGTTTTTAAGTATTCCATTTGTGTCTTGCCTTTCTGTACTTCCTTGATAGATTTAGCAGCTTTATTGAGATTGTCTTCTTTTTCTTCAATTTCAATATCTAACTTAGAAATTGTGTTCTTGAGTTCCTCTGCTTTAGATACCAATTCTTCTGCATCTGATTTCAACTGTGCAAGTTCTTCTTCTCCAATAGTTGCTGACTTCAATTTCTCTTCGATTGAAACTTTTTTTAATTTGACCTCAGATAACTCATCTGCATGTTTTTGTCGTTCTTCCATCAATTCGACTAGTGTTTTCATTTTTTTCTCCTTTTTTAAATCGTTGCAAGTTTACTCATGATATCTTGCTTCATGTTCGCCTGAGCGATTCGCTTGTCAACCACAGACATATCAAATCCCTTAATATTATCAACGGTTGCTTGAGGGTTGGCTGGTACGGTCACGACAGATATTTCAAAGATTTCAACTTCTTTAAAAATCCATCCACCGTAAGGTTGCTTAGCGTCAACTGGCTCATAATCATTAATAAAAAATCCAATGCTCAGACTATCCAGTGCCCCCATCTTCATGAGGTCATAGGTTTTCTTAGCTTCTGGATCACTCAGATTGAATGTTGACCGTGTTCGCAGACCTTTTTCATCTACCGACAGCTCATGCTTACCGATGACACGATTGCGATCATGGTTTAAGCACATAGGTACGACAGCTTTAGTCTTCAGAGTGTTATCAAAACACCCCTTGGCCATCACATCGCCGTCTCTGTCGGTATTGCCATAAGTGGAGGCATAAGCCTCAAAATGAAAGTCAGCTGACTCTTCCTCAACTGACTTGACGACAAAGGTTTTTAACTTTTCCATAGCCTACCTCCTTTCTTAAAATTTCTGCCAACCGCCCACCCTATTTTTAATTACCTTCGCTCGGTTCGATACGGACTGCATTTAGATTAGTTTCGAATACTTCTCCACCTTCATATCCTGGAAGCCCTAGATAGGTTTCACGGAATTCATTTGAATTCATCAAACCTGCGTATTTAGATTTAAATCCACCTTCAACTAGATCTTTGAATGAAATCATATCAGCCATATCAAAGAAGACTAAGAGTTTGTTGCCTTGTGTCCGTGCTGTCTTCGTGAAGTATTTCCTGTTTATCTCTTCAGAAAATACACGTTGATATAACTTCATGACGCTAGAATAGTAAGCTCTATATTGCTCTTCTGTGTAGTCACAAGTAAACAATTTTTCATTAATCCCATGAGCATGATAAAGTTGAGATTTCAGAAACTCCATTTCTTCTTTAGAAGCAGTTGAGTAATCTTTGTTTAATTCCATAAACTCTTCACCTTGCTCTAGATAGGCAATACCACCATTTTCAGCAAGTTCCATCATGCTATCAACTCGACTCTTAGCTTGTTTCTTCAAATGTTCATCTGCTGCTTTAGTTGGTAGTTTTAAGAATCCTCTCAACTTTGAATTCCCTCTGCCTAACTTCTCGGTTAACGCATCAAGGTTGATATCAATTAATTCTGTGATTTGGTTTAGTTGACTTGTCACGTTTAATTTAGGATTCTCAAAAACCCAGACATCGCTAAGAGGTAGCTCAATCTCTACATCATCAATCATGATTTCAACTCTCTCTGCAGTCCATGATATGGTTTTCTTTGCAAGCCAAATTTCAATCAGTCGACCATTTTCCCAACGTGGAACAACGACCGCAACACCATCTTTCAGCATAGCTCTTGTTACATTTGCCCAAAATACAACTGGTATTTCAAGAGGATTTGGAGAGAAAGATAAAACATTTGCAAGATCACTATTTTCAAACCACTCCATCTTGTCAACTCCAGTCGGATTTCGAGTGATTCTCACATGCTTAAATCGAACTTGTGCAGTATCTGTTGAAATCTTATTGTAGATATTGTCTAAGTAAATCGAATTTCTTCTCCAATAATTCAAATTTCTTTGTAAATAGGTCCTTGTGGATTTTCTATTACTTGGTCTGAAAATCCTAGCAAAAACCTCTCTTAGATTATTTATATATTTGTTCATTCTTCACCTCAATCAAAGTAATAACTCAAGTCTTCCTTGAAATTTTCGTAGCAGATAAAAGCATCTAACTGACTAGCAAATACGTCAATCTTTTCTTTTGCTTTTTCTTTATTTGGAAATACATTGTTATTCGCATCTATCTTGACACGAACATTTGCGTGGTTCCAAGTTGCCACAGGATCATCAAAGATGATTTTCCCCATCTTAGCTTTTTCTTTATACACTTTTAAAGGATTAGATAAGCTCTTGACCGTTTGTGGAATGTCGTGACATATATCTCCGTAGTAGGCATTAATTAAGCGGATAAGCTCTTTTACATTCCAGCGGTCATATCCGACTGCAACTGGTAAGATTCTATTCTCACTCATAAACTGCCTTAACTCTTCAAAGATATAAGCTTGATCATTGTAGTCCAACTCATGAACATGAAGCTGTCCACTAAGCTCCCACTCAGCGTATTTGTCCCTCAGTTCTTTTGGAAGTCCTTCAATCGTATGACGTGGCATGAATTTCTTGTTCAAATACTGACGCTCTTCGCCACGCACGACCATAAATGAGACCGAACAAATATCATTGACATCAGACAAGTCAACACCAAGCACACAGCGAGCACTCCGCTCCTCATTTCCGACAAACAAACTCTTATCAAACTTATCTGACCAACCCTTACACTCTTCATTACTGAAGTAAGCAAGATAGTTATTAACAGGGAGATTAAATGTTTTAGCCATTAGCTCAGCCTGTTGTGCTGGATCATTCTTGCTCATTTCAATATCCTTAGCAATCGTCTCTTTCTCAGTCGTTATACCGAGTAAAGGCATAGCTTTCTGCCACATATCTGGATTGTGAATTTCAGAAACATCATCCAGCTGATAAATCCAAGGCATGACCGAATCATTGATAATCTTTTCATCAAGAATATCTACCCAGATGTTGTAATACTTATCAAAAAGCTTGTCCCGTTTCGTCCCATTGGTGGAGATGTACCATGTTATCCAATTTTTTCGCTTACGACTCGAACCATCATTCACAACCTTGATAAAGTCATCATCATAAGTGTGCACTTCATCAAAAATATTGTAGTGAGCATTAGTACCATCAAGGCTTTCATAGTCAGAAGTCTTGATTGACATAAGACTATTAGTTGTCTCGTACAAGATACCTTGTTTAGTTGACCGTAGTATGTCAGCCTCACGCATATAGTGTAGCAAGCTCTCTTCGTTCGACAGCATAGCTCTAGAAGCATTAAACAGATAGCCAGCTTGTTCACGACTGTAAGCTAGAAGCTGAATATCAGCACCCCACTCACCGTCAATAATCTGACCAACCTCACCAATGGCAGAACCAAGGGTGGTTTTTCCTGTACCACGAGGTACAATAATAGGCACCTCATGAATGAGACGCCTTTCTTCGAAATCTTTATATTCTTCAAGTGTATCGGGATCTGTTTTTGTAACTTCAACTGTATGATAAAAACCCCACGTTGTTTCTAGCCAAACCTTCTGAGGTAAGGCCAAACGTAACTTGCCAGCAAGACCTTTAGTGTTGCTGCACTCTTCCTCAATGAACTTAATCCGTTTGTCAGCTTCTTCTTGTTTGAAGATGTATTGCTCCTTGTACCTCTCTACACGTTTAATAGATTTCATAGTGAGTGCACAAACGCGAATCTTACCTGAGTAGACCAGCTGAGCATATTTATCAAAATATCTCATCTCAACCATATCGAGCCAACTTCTCCTGAATCATTTCTTTGAGACTGTCGCCCTGTGGACTTTGCTTTTCAATCGTTGACATAATCTGCATGTTTAGCTTTTGATACTTTTCCATTCCATCAAGTAGATACTTATCAGGTAGCTCACCGTTATTGATGACTTTATTAATTTCCAACTGGAAGTTTTCAATCACTTTTTGATTATGATTGTATTGAGTTTTAAGATTTTTCAAACCGACTGAATCATTATCACTGATTTCAAGCATTTTTTCTTTTGGAATCAGTTTAAAAGTCTTACGAGATAGCTCGACACGCTCCTCTCTTGTGTACTTTTGACGTTGATTTGCAAGTTTTTCTAACTCTTTGAACTGACTTTTTGTGATATTCGACCGAGTTTCTTCAAATATGCCTAGCTTTTTTCGATACCTGGTAAGGGTAGCACGACTTATTCCTAGCTTTTCTAAAACTTCATTGATTTTCAAAATCATGCTCCTTTCTTGTATCAATTTTCGTCATTTTTGGGGGAGAGGTATATAAGAGGATTGACACCGTTATTATTTTAGGTGTGTGAAAATTTAAAATAGGGGGGTCTGATAAAAATCAAAAATTCAAAAATTCAAAAAAATAAAAAATCAAAATAAATTAATATTCCGATTTTCTAAATTTAAATTTATTTTACTTTGAAATGTTTTTGTATTATGACACTCGAGACAAAGTAGTTGCAGATTATCTTCGTTGAGAGTAATAGACTCATCTTGATAATTAGTTTCATCGATCTCTATGATATGGTCGACAATGCTCTTGCTATGAATTAAACGTCCACATATATCGCAGCGCATACGCTTTGTACTTCTGATTCTATTTCTCAGAGTTCTCCAAGATTTCGAGTTGTAGAATTTAATCTGCCAAGTTCTAAACCAGTCAGAGTGTTTAGGATTTTTAAAATAAGCCATCGCCTATGCAGTACCTTCAACTTCTGGATTTTTTTCATGATACAAATATATCAGATTCATTTTGTCAATTCTATATCTTTTTTTGACAAGATTGGCTCTTTGATTTTTAAATTATGTAAAATATCTCTGTTGAATTAGTTATATCTTATATTTTATCCAATTTTGTTTCACACTCAAAAACTAATGCGGACAATGCTTCAGGCCCTATTCAAAATATAAACTAGAAACTTCCTCGTTATGGATAATTGAAAAAATCAAAAAAATATTAGAGGCTAAAATTACTCATCTTAGTATCAAGTTCATCTTGCCTTACACAAATATAAATTAGTGTGACTGCTGGACTTGAATGATTGAATAATGACATCAAGTCTGCAACGTTCTTGTACTTCTTGTAGTAATGATAGCCAAATGTTTTTCGCATCGTGTGAGTTCCGACATTATCAATGCCTAAGTCTTCAGCAGCTCTTTTAAGAAACCAGTATACCGTCTTATAGCTGAGTGCCTTATTCTTTCCAACACGACTCTGAAATAGATATTCATGTAGTTCTTTATCTTTGACAAATTCCCTCAATTCATTCTTGAGCGGTCTTGTCATTTTGATGCTCTTGTATTTCCCTGTTTTCTGTTCCCTAACTTTAATGTGCCAACCTTGAACATCTTTAACCTTTAGTTTGAGAATATCCCCGACACGAAAACCTGTATTGATTCCTAAAAGAAATAGCATGTAATACTTTTCATTCCAAGATAATAGATAGTCCTTCATGGCTTGGATATCATCCTTATCTCGTAACGGTTCAACAATATTCATAGTTTTGCTCCTTTCACAAAAAATAAAGCACTGAAATTTTCTCAGTGCTTTGGATAGTATCAATCTATCATTTTCTTTTTGTCAATTCTATATGTTTTTTTGACAACTTTACATAAAGAGCAAATTTGAAAGTGTATCGAGAATCACTTCACGTCTTCTGTAAATCTGCTTGCTGTGTCTATACAAGTACCCAGTTTCTCCGTTCTCCATGATGTGCCAAACTTGAATCCAGTCGTATCCAGTATGTTCTCCCCAACGAAGATAAAAGATTTTTTTGTCATCTGGTTCTAGATTATCTAGTAATCGGTAGATAGCATTTTGAAGATTTTCTAGTCTTAAAATCATAGGATCGCTTGCATAAGCAACCGCTAGATTCTCCGACCTGTTGACGAATGTCCCACTACCACTTGCTCCAGTATCATCAATACCAGGAACAGTAAGATGCTTAACTTCGTACAAACGTTCTAGTTCATGCCTTCGTTGACCGATAAGTTTGTCAATCTTTAAATATTTATCATCGAGTTCAAACTCAAGATAATCCCTTCGTGCTTTTGTTAAGTTCTTTTTGACCAAACCTTACCTCCCATGTATCTTTTTGATTTAACCCATTTGATAATCTTACCATCGTTATTGTTGTTAAAATAATCTGGCAATCTTGCTGTTGGGCTTTCTTTGTAGACCACTTTTTCGACTACCTGTATTCCAGGCATCATTTCATCATCTATCCACCCAACAAGCCACGCAGGGTTTACATCATAGGTTTTAGCAATCATTTCAATCTGCTTAATAGATGGATATCCACCTCGCTCATACAAATGAATTGTGTTTTGGGAGACACCTGTATCTCTGGCCATATCTTTGACAGAGATACATAGGTCTTCTCTAAGTTCTTTAAGTCTTAGCTGCATCTTGCTCTCCATTTCCTAGTATTAGCTTTTATGAATGCCGCTTGCTCTTGCAGCTGCTTCCATTCGTAATCCATGATGATTTCAAGTTGATTGTTACAAAGACCTTTTAAGAAATCATTTTGAGCTTCTAGCTTCTCAATATCCTTATAGGCCCTTTCATACAGTTCATCTTCCAGAAATCTAATTCGCTCTGCCATTGCTTCCTGAATGATGATGTAAGTTGGTTTCTTGTACTTTGTCATTATAATCTTACCTCATCTCCTACTTTCACTTTTTCATACACGTCCTTCGTAACCACGAACACACCGTAGTCACGAATCGTAAGCGTGTATAGTTTCCCATGTCGCTCTTTCTCAAGGACTTTACCAAATATTTCAGTGCCTTGATTATCAGCTTTATAGACAAGCATCGGGCGCTTTTCTTCCAGATTGCGGATTTTCTCCATCTGCCAGATGTTCAATCCAGCAGATAGCAGAATCCAGATAGCTATGAATCGTTTCAATCTGTGACCTCCTTTTCAATCGTGATAGTAAAATCATGATCATTTATATTTAAAGGCAAAACTGCCCCTGCTTTTGAGTCGTTTTTTAGCAAATCCAAGACAATCTCTAAAACCTGCTTACCTAAAATCAATTGTGTCTCTAAAATGTTTTGCTCATCCATCACTCCACCTCCTTGCTCTTAATTTCTCCAGTAAGTCTATTTTCTAAAATGTGACTTGTATAGCAAATATCGTTTTTATACGTACAGTAATCAACGGTTTCTTCAACCCACTGACTTCGTGTGTACGGGTATCTATTTGGTCGTTTCACATTACCACCTCACATATAAATATTTCGTGTCAATATCTTGTTCTAAAATACACTCTTTCAGTGACTTTAAAACCTCCAACGCATCGCTAACTGTTCCCCATCTATTTTCAGGTTCATACTGCACATACTTTTCAGGGTACCGTTCTAATTCAGAGATACCGCGTTGAATGTTATCTAAAACATCAGCGATGTTGTACGTAGTACCTTGGTCAAAATCCCAATCCATAGCAATTCTAAACATCTTCCCGAGATTGTAGGTCGGAGAACTATATCTAGGTTCAGCGATACAAATATAATCTCCGTTTTCTATTTTCGCTAAGATTTCCAAATCATAACTCATCACTCCACCTCCTTACTTTTCAAGTTTTTTGATTTCACGTTCCACTAGATCTTTACGTTTCTGTAATTCTTCTAGTTTTTGAACATCTAATGCTTTCTTAATGATTTCAAGTCGTTCAAGATTATCTTTGAATTTGATAAGTTCTTCAACTTTTTGAGCATATTCCCTAAAATTATTGCCCCAGTCATAATTTTCCCATCCGAATTCACGCCTAAGTTCCTGTTGTAAATCATTATATTTTCTTCTTAGGTCGTTATTGACCATTCTTTGTAGGTTTAAAATGTAAAATGTCATAGCCGAAATCAGCAGACAAGCTAAGAACATTAACCAATACATTATTTCCACCATTTACTCCACCTCCTCAACGTCAATGCCTGGGCAATCAAACACCCAGCCGAAGTCTGCTTCTTCTAGTTCTTTGCGGGTGTGAAATGCACGAATGTCACCCATATCGCAAGCGCTATCCATGAACCATTCGTTTCTTGGAACATAGTAATTTAAGAATGCGTTATCTTCTTCAACTCCTTTAATCCTTACCAAATACCGCTTCTCTTCCTCGACCTCGTAGCCGTCCAGCCATGCACGAGCGAAATTATTTCTATTTTCAAGTTTTCTAAACCATTCGCGTAACTCTCCGGTGGCTACTTCCCAAACATACTCGAACGCATCTTCCAACTCTACGCTTTGCTCTCTTGCTCCTTCAATCACATCCGCCACACACTGCGGAACCTTTACTTGATTCAACTCACGTCGAATCTTATCAGCATCCTTCAATTGATTACCAACCCATGCTCCCTCAAGTTTTCCTTGTTCGTAACCACTGCGATATTTCATTGAACCGTAGTCGTCCCCTAATTCTTTAAGGATGTCATTAAGCCATCTGGTTTGAGTTGTTGGATCAAACCCTCTAATTCGACCAATGACATCTTTTAATTTGAACGGCAACGGTTCTGGTTCGTCCAAAGAACGTAAGTCTTTCAAAACCAAATCAACCGAGGTCAATTTCTTCTTGCTAGCTTTAAATTTTTCGTATCGCTCAATTAGTCCCTGAATGTTCATTAAAATTCCTCACTTTCAATTTTTCTGATATCAACAACCTCTTCAAGATATTCCTTTGAACACCAGTCGTATTCAACGCATTGTCTAATAAATCTTTTTTTATAAAGACAATGCTCTATGTATGCGATTGGAAATAGCAAAGCAATGAAAGGTGAGCATACTATTAAAAATAAATAAATAGCAATTGCACAAACTCTTGAATCTGCAATGTATTCATAAAAATCTACTAAATCTTTTATTTTCTTTAAATGCCTGATAAAAATAATATAATTTTTTCTTTTCATCCTTTACACCTCCTATGCTGCTTTTGATACTAATTTCGTTTGCTTCATCCATTCATTAGCTATGTCCCAGACATCGCTTGGGACATCTTCGTTATACTTTCCACGAAACTGGACTATCTTACCCTGCTTTACCTCAAGTGTGTAAAGAGGTGTTTTTGGTTGATTTGATAAACGGACAAACACTATCAAGGTGTCCCCTTTGAAGTGCTTATCTGTGTATGAGCTTACACAGTGATGTAATTTCTTCCCTTCGTAGATCAGTTCGGCCACTTTTATAGGAACATGGAATGCGTAACCGTGGATGGTCCTATCCATTCCTTTTTTAAGTTTAAACTCAGCTTCAAGTTGCTTGCGTTTCTTCTTATCTTCCAGTTTGCGTCTTTCTTCAACGAATTGATTGTATAATTCGACTGTGTGATTGTGCATAGCCGTAAAATCCTTTGGCACAAGCATAGCATCGCCTTCAGGCTCAATTTCCATTTCTCGTAGCATTTTGAGATAGTCAAGATACTCATTGAATTCAATATGATTCTTAATAACCCAATTTTGAAACTTATTGATCCCTACACCTTTAGGTATATGCTTGATATCATGGTATGTCAGATACGACTCAATGCCAGGCACCAGCTGGCCGTTCCGCTCTTTTAACCGACGGCTTAATTCAAATTCATTGAAACTACGATTCGAGTTCTTAAAGAATTGTTTATTCTTCTGAAGCCATCTACGGTTCAAGGTTCGCATATCTACTGTTCTTGTAAATCCAATTCTATAATTTGGATACATGATTTCGTTGGCCAACCTATAAGCATGAATCTTCTGAGCAAACTCGATTTCAAACTTATATTTGTAAAGTCGTTCAATTTCCCAAAAATAGATATTCCCGAACTTCAAATATTTGAGTTCAGATACCTTTTTAAGTTTTTCAACCCAGTTGTTTGGATAGAATATATTACCTGTATAATATCCTCCGCTAAAGAAATTAGCGAAAAGATACGGATAAAATTGTCCGTTGTAATCTTGGCCAATCTTCACATGTTTGTCATTTTCGAATCGCTCCAAATTTGTAAAATGCCAATCGATAAATTGTTTTCCTTCAACCAACTTCGACCTGAATTCATAAGATTGTATTTCGATACGTTTCGAAGTGCTGAGAATGATAGAGAAAAAGTAAGTCTTGTCATAAAAAGTAAGCCGTGACGACTTTGTCAGTCGCTTTTCAATACAATGACCAAGATTCAAATCTGAAGCAATTATGGTCTTGTCCTTATTGGTCCATTTGTACGTTGTGATTTGCGAATAGCACCAGCTCCAGAAGTTTGCAGGTGGTTTCAATCGTCTATCGGCTTCTCGCTTGCATTGTTCATGTTTCATTCATCCAAGAAATCGAAAATGCTCATTTGCTTTTCGACTACTCCTTTCTCTTTCTTAATTTTAGGTTTCATGATGATATCATCATCTGGCCTTGCGCCTTTCCTAATTTTGGCGACATCAACCTTTTCTTCAGGAGAAGCCTGAGATTTGTCTTCCTTTTTCTTCTTGACGGGCTCAACAGGCACCTGCTGGATGTTAGATACTTGTGAATTTGAGATAAAGTACTCTCTAACCCATCTGAAGACAGTAGCATCATCGATACAAGCGACTCCGTTTTCAGCAAATTTACGAGCTTTTTCTTTAGCATGGCTTAAAGCACATTTCAGAGAGTATCGCTCTTTTAAGATTCCTTTAAATAATTCCTCATCTTCCTGATCGCATATCCAGTTATGAACACGGTCAAGTGCAGCATCATGTGGTTGATTTAATTCCTCTAGCAACTTAGCCAAGGCTTTTTCTTTAATTTCATTCATATCTAAAAATACTCTTTCCTTTTGTTTTTCAAGTCATTAAATACCATCAGATGATCATTGTCTACACCTTTCATCAACCGACTCATAAACGGCCGACCGTAGCGTTTCTGAATTTCTTGTGCAGTCAGATTAGTCGTGATAACCGTATTAGCCCTTTTGTTGAGAATATTGTAAAGAATACTAAAGGACCACTCACTGTCCTTCTCCATACCAAGATCATCCAAGACCAAAAACTTTGCACTAGCAATTTTATTGACCAGGAACTCTTCCTGACTAAAGTCCGCCTTGATTTTCATTAACAAGTCAGTGACATTGATAAAAATAGCAATTTCCTTTGTGGTTTCTGATAAGACTTTCATAATGCCAAAAGCAAGATGGCTTTTACCCGTTCCAGCTTCGCCTTGAAAAACAACATTGTTTCTCGCTCCACCTGCCCACTCTCTACAAATTTTTTTGGCAAACTTCAACTTTTCAGCTTCTTTTTCAGTCGGTGTGTCAAAGTTGTCAAGAGTAGCATTTTTCAGTACATCATCATAGAGAGAGAATCTCTCAAGATAGAACTTCCGCTCTCGTTCATGCTCGGCATCAGCCAACTCATTGACCTTTATTTGATTCTCTGCATGGATCCGTTCCGATTCACATAAGCGACAAAGGACATCATTTGTCCGGAGGATTTTGATCAAGGGAATCCCATGCTTTTCGCAAATTTCAGCCTGCTGTTCAGTATTTCTATGGTAAGATAAGGCCATCTCCTCGAGTGCATCAGTTACCATGACATCTTACCTCCGCAAGCCTGCCAGCTGGCCATATCTGATAGGCACTCAGTAACGGTAGAAAGAGGTTGTTTTATAAGCAAAGATTTCTTTTCGTCGCTGATCGGATAAAAGTCATCTTCAAATTGCTCGATAAGTTCTAAAATCCCCATTCGTCCTTAGCCCCCTGTTCTGATTTTTTTTCATTTTGTTGTCTTCCTTGAAGATGGGAGTTCTTGCTATCTTTATATTTTTGGTCATTATCATCTACCTGTTCAATAGTTGTAAAACCTTTCTTTTTCCAATTTTCAAGAATCCCTCTCAGATACTTGAAACTAGGTTGATAAACCTCCGAAGTTATCTCAATTGCACGGTTTAACATATCAAAACTCATTCCATCAAGTCCTACATATTCAAGCAGCTGTTGATGTTGTTTATTGTTTATCCGAATACCGCTATGTTTCAAATTTTCAGATAAGTTGGAACTAACTATCGTCTTATTATTTTCTTTCTCTATATCTGTATCTATATCTTTCTCTATATCTCCGTTGCAAGTTGTTGCAATGGTGTTGCAATGCAACCCCCTCAACTCTCTATGTTTGCGACTTCTACGAGTGCTCGCCGTTTCGCTTCCAACCATCTCAGGAACCTGTTCTAAGAAATAATCTCTATCATTTTTTCTAGTCAGCAATCCCTTACTCTCCAAGAAAATCAAAGTGATTTTAATATCTTCAACATTCTCATCAATAACAAGAGCGATTTCTTCAGCTAGATTGTCAGCAAGTCCATCATAGTAGATGTGCCCGCCATCCTCTAAACTAATCAACATCATTTTGAGATAGATGATAGTGTGCGTATCGCCACCTGCAATCTTACGAAGCAATTTCATTTCTTTAGACTTGAAAAAATCCTGAGCTAGTTGAATCCAGTAGTATCGCTTGTTTTTAACTACCATTGACACCCTCCGTTTCTCTGCTAATCCACAAATGTTTCTTTTCGTGTCACGGGATCAATATCCACACGTCGACCTGTTTTAAAGTCGATAAACCCTTTTTCAAATTGTGGCGCTTGAAATTGAATCTTCTTTTTCGGTCTCATGGCCATTTTTAGCTTGATATTCATCATCAGCGATTCAATCAATACCACTGATACTACTGTGCCTACTGCGATAATTTGTAAATTGTTCATGTTTTTTATCCTCTTTTTGTGCTATAATATAGTCAAATAATTTTGCTAAGACCTTGTCCAGAAGCCTTTTAGTAAAGTTATTATATTTGATTAGAGAGCCATTCTTTGATGGCTCTTTTTGACCATTTCTTACCAGGTAATTCCTTTGGAAATCCCTTTAAGTAACGATAATTATCTGAAAATGTGGCATACTTAATTCCTAGAAAATCACAGGTAGTGTTCACATCCATCAACTCTGGATAGTGATCACTATCTTTTTCTATTTCGACTAGCCTTGTGATTGTGTCCTTGATAATGGACTTAATCCATTCAGATAGTGAAAGTAGAACATTGTCCATCTTCTTTCCCTCCTACCCTTCGTCAAATGAGTTCAATTTCATGATTTTCATCTTGGTATTAGTGCTTGGCTCCCACGTCATCCAGTAAGCAAGAGCGGCATCCGCATGCTTCTTGGGTAGCAGGTCATATCGACTAATATTGAAGTGGTCTTTAAAGTCAATCTCAGCTTGTCTAAAGACTGACTGAGCGAAAATCTTGTCAGCATAAGCTGGACTATCAATACCACCCAAGCAAGCCACAACCCTAGCCTTACGCTTCTTCAGGAGCGACTGAGCATAGCTTGGATGAATCGGTTGCTCACTCTTGAGGTAGTCGATATCTTCCAGCATGCTAGTCTGTTGCTCACGCAATTTCTTCTGGCCAGTAAACAGAGCGATAAAGGCATCCTCGTCCAAGTCCTCACGGATAAATCCGCCCTGCTTTCGAATAGCTGGCAAGACCTCTGATGTCACCCAGCGCTTGAATTCCTTAGCCTGAGGCAACTTACTGGATAAGATGAGAGAGTAGAGACCAGATTCGTTAAGGATGATAGTTTCTTGAACCCTTCCTAAATTATCTGTGAGGCCCTGTTTTAGGGCGTCATCTTCATCAACATGAAGAGCAATCGCATTTCTAGCCTTGCTATATCCTAGGATGTCTGCAACATCCTTCCCGACAAACCAAGGCTCATCGTCAATTGTCAAAGTACGGACTTCCTGCCCGTGAAAGTTAAAAATTTCGTTCATAATGTTCCTTTCTAAATTTTGTATAATGTAAATAAAACTCGCCAAAACTATTTAAGTAAAGTATTTTTAAACGACTGTTTGACAGATACTATGTGGGGTGCTTCACGGTTAGTTATATAATCAACCTGAATAAGTGTCTCTGGCACTTCATCTTTCTTTGTCTCCCAAATTATCTTGATACCTTGAAGACCAATATCTTCTACTCGAAAATCAATCCCGTTCAAAATAACTCGTGGAATACTAGAGTCGCTATCTATCTTAATTTCTAAATTTTGAATTGGTAGTAACTTTTTTGATAGGTCGCTCATCATCCCTCTCTCCTTTCTATGTTCTTTCTTGTCTTTCTGCTATAATGTAAGCAGAAAGGGGGTGAGAATATGAAACAATTCATCAAAGATTGTTTTGATGAAAGTGATGAGAATGATTCAATCACAATCACTTTCTCAAATGGTGATAAAATTGACTTTTTCCAAATATATGATGATTGCTCTGACACTGCGAATCATATAGTTCTTGTCGAAGTTAAAACAGATTTTCGACATCTAGTCAATCTTGATTATGTAGTACACATTCGTTCAAATGCGTAATCTTTCAGCACCTAATTGTCATGATTAGGTGTTTTTTGTTGCATAGCACGTTTTCTGATAGCTTTCCTCAAACAATCAGCTAGGTGAATCATGTCAGGAATATTGCTTCCCTTGATGGAACAAATAGCACCCAAAGCTTCATGATAGGTCTCTGTATGTGCCAAAACGTCGTCAACCATATTTTCAAAATGTTTCTCAATGATTTCTTTGATGAGGTTATTATCGTGTTTTACATTATCCATTTTCTAATCCTCGAATTTTTCCCATGGCTCGTTGATTCGCAACTTTTTATTGATACGAAGCTTCAAGTCATCACTTCCTTTCCCATCTTTAAATAACTGTGTAATCGTTGATGGACTAACTCCAACTACAATAGCTAGGTCAGTCTGCGACCATCCACGTTTTTCAATTCGCTCCTTTACGAGCTCATTCCACTTACGATGTTGTTGGCTCATGTAACTTCCTCCTTTATTTTATAAACGTTAAAGAGTTAGTAAATTATTTTATAAAATACTTGACACTTTTTAGCGTATCTGCTAAAATGAAAGCATAGTTAAAAACCTTGATAAAATCATATATCTATCAACATATCCTGCTCGCCAAAGCTATTTAATTTTTAGATAAGTTTTTATTAGTTTTTTTACTAACTCTTTAACTTTACAAAAACTATTTTAGCGTAAACGCAAAATAAAGTCAACTATTTTTTGCGTTTTTTATAAAATATTTTTTGTCAGATCCTAGAAAGGCTGATAAAACAATGTTTTCTACTTTTGAAATCGTGAAAGATTTATGCGAAAAGCAAGGAATTTCACTAAATACCTTGGAAGAAAAGTTAGAATTGGGTAAAAATTCTTTATACGGATTAAAAAGAAATCAACCTTCTGCCGAAAGGTTACAACAGATTGCTGACTACTTCCATGTCAGTACAGACTACCTGCTTGGGCGCACAGATAATCCTAATATTGCAGATAGTCAGAATGACCCTGCTGTGGATAATCTCACAAAACAAGCTATTGTCCTTTTTCGTAAAGAAACTGAAGGTCTTTCAGACTCTCAAAAAGAGCGATTTAATACAGCTCTTGAAGGGTTGATGAAAACAGCAAGACAACTAATTCAAGACGACTCTAATTGGAAGTAGGTGATTTATTGGAATACAATCCATTGACAAGGGAACAGTATTTTAAATATCACAACAAGGCTTATCAAATATTAAGCCAAATTGAGAAAGAAACTGAAAGTATTAGTTACCATGATGTTATTAAATATTTTGAGCAACGTTATCCAATTTTATTTAATTTCATTGACTACGACGAGATGAAAGAATACTATCCAGAATTACAAGACTATCAACCTACTGATAAAGATATTAAGTATAGAGGGTTGGTTTCTAATCAAACAGTCACATATACTGATAGAGTATTATGTGAAAGTTGCGCTGGATTGACCGTACCTGATTTAGACCTAGAACGGTATATCATCTATATTAATCAACATACTAATACTAAAGGACGTGTTATTTTTACAATATTACACGAACTTAGCCACATATACTGTCATCTTGCTAACGCTCAGCATCAGCCTATCTATATGTCGCTTATGAGCAAAAATGCTAGTGAAAAGTACCCAGAAGAGCTGATTCTAATAGAAAAAGAGGCTGACACAGTCGCCTCAATCTTATACTTAACAGATGAACGACTAAGGAAAGCTCTCATTGCAAGAGAATCCTTTGAGTCTATACAATATGAAACCAACATCAGTAAGCCAGCTCTACACAATAGACTGATGAATTACTTGATTTATAACTTACAATATGCTGAAAGCTATGCCCTCAAACTCGTCTTGAATTACAGACAAGGTGGAGAGCAGATATTCAATATTTTAAGATTACATAAGAATATTTAGGAGGCGTATATTATGATTTTTTGGCTTTTGTTGGCTCTACTATCAGCCTTCTTTCTCTATAAAAATATCAAACAAGGGAAAAAGGCTTGGAAAATACTATCTGGATTATTTCTATCCATCTCTCTACTCTTTCTATTAATAAGTGCAGTAGGAAATAATAACGAAAAGAAAAAAGAAGCAGCATTAGAAGATTATTATTCTATTTATGAAAATTATATCAAAGACAGAGATAGTGATATAGTTGACATTAAGATTGAGAAAAAATCTGAAGAAATCAGAATAATCTATCCCAAATCTATTAATACCCTTAGTAGCTCAGATATGACTGAAAAATTTAAAAAACCATTGGCTCACTTACAAGTGACCTTTGATTCATGGAAAAAAACATCTGATTATGATTTCAAAGAAACCTACTATCCTCGCTTAGCTTTCTATGATGAGGATGGGAATGTAATTGCTACAACTAGCACATTACAAGGAAAAATTTACTTAAAATAACAAAAAAGCCCCACAATCGCCCTCGCCAAAGTTTGATTGTGAAGCTTACCCTTATAAAAAATCAGCCATTAAAAAGGCCTCTTTTCTATATCCTATTTTACACCATGAAAGGGGTGATGTCAATATTCTCAACGTTTAGACCTTGTCCAGAAGCTAATAAACAAGGAGAATACAATGAAATATAATAAAACAAAATACCCAAATATCTATTACTACGAGACTGCTAAAGGCAAGCGATATTATATCAGACGCTCTTTCTATTTTCATGGTAAAAAGAAAGAGATTACTAAAAGTGGTCTCACAACTCTTCCACAAGCTCGTGCATCCTTGGCAGAGATTGAACAACAAATCAAAGACCAAGAATTAGGTATCAATACGAATCTAACTCTTGATCAGTATTGGGATATTTATTCTGAAAAGAGATTATCTACAGGGCGCTGGAATGACACTTCCTACTACCTCAATGACAATCTCTATAAGAATCATATCAAGCCAAAGTTTGGTTCTGTTCTGCTTAAAAATTTGGATAGAAATGAGTATGAACTCTTTATCGCTGAAAAGTTGCAGAACCATACCAGATACACTGTTCAAACCCTCAATTCAAGCTTCATGGCATTGCTAAACGATGCCGTGAAAAATGGGAATCTTCCCTCAAATCGCTTGAAAGGTGTTTTCATAGGTCGTAGTGATATTCCTGCAGCTAACAAGAAAGTGACTCTCAAAGAGTTCAAGACTTGGATAGCGAAGGCAGAAGAGATTATGTCAAAACAATTCTACGCTCTGACCTATCTTACCATTTTTGGATTGAGAAGAGGAGAAGTCTTTGGTTTGCGTTCAATGGACATCACTCAGAACGACAGCGGACGGGCTATACTGCATCTTAGAGACAGCCGAAGCAACCAGACCTTAAAAGGGAAAGGAGGGCTTAAAACGAAGGATTCAGAGCGCTACATTTGCCTTGATGATATCGGAACGGACCTTATCTATTATCTGATATCTGAAGCTTCTAAGATTAAGCGAAAGTTAGGGATTATCAAGGAACAGCACAAAGATTATATCACCCTGAACGAAAAAGGTGGACTCATCAATCCAAATCAGTTGAATAGAAACTTCAATCTAGTGAATGAAGCAACAGGATTGCATGTAACACCTCACATGATGCGCCACTTCTTCACGACTCAAAGCATTATTGCAGGGGTTCCGCTTGAACAATTAAGCCAGGCGCTAGGCCATACAAAAGTCTATATGACCGATCGTTACAATCAAGTAGAGGACGAACTTGCTGAAGCGACAACAGACCTATTTCTTAGTCATATTCGCTAAAAAATCCCCGCCAATTCCCCGACCAAAATCCGAAAAATACCGAAAAATATCGAAAAATGATTTTTAGAATAGTCCCCAAAAGCCTGAAATAGAGCCAAAAAACTCCACCTGATTGGGTGGAGTTAAGGGAGATTATTATGAAAAAGAAAAGTTTAGGATTTTATTAAATAAAGTTAGGAGGTCTTTATTTAATAACTATATGATACAATACGAAGCTTAAAACTAGCTTAACTTTTCTCAAATTTTACTATTTTGCAAAAAATTTCTATCACCATCACCTCACCACGAAAAAAAGCCACCTGATTGGGTGACTTCATTAGGAGATTATGATGAAAAAAGTTTTAGGATTTCATTAAATAAAGTTAGGAGGTCTTTATTTAATGACTATATCATACTAGACCATCCTTAAACTTTGCTTAATAACAAACAAGTTTTGTTATTTTTCTCTGTTTACCCAAATCATTCCTGTACAATCATAGGTGGATAAAGTTTCAAACCCCATAGAACGATAAAATCCAACGTTTTTTTCTGTCTGTTCTGTCGCCAGCTGGACTTGATAAGCCTCTTTAAAATCCTCTAAAGCCTCTTTCATCAAGGAGCTACCAATTCCTTGGCGCTGATAGCTAGGTAAAACAATCAAATCCTGTACAAAAACTGACGAAAAACCATCTCCAACCAAACGAATCAAACCCACCACGGTATCACCATCAAGTGCCAGATAAATTGCTAATGAGTGAGACAAGGCCTGCTCCAGTATCTGAGGTTGATTTGTATAATTTGTCCAACCGACAGCCTGATAGAGATAAAAAACATCCTCGAGCTTGACAATTTCTTGTTTTCTAATGATTATCATGGCACCACCTCTTAGAGTTCTCTCAAACTCTTGTACTGTCGTCCATTTTGATCAAAATTTTCAGGAGACAACCACGTTTCCAAACGCGTTTTGACTTTTGGCCAGTCCTTATCAATCATAGACAACCAATCCGTATCCCTCGTACGCCCCTTATAAATGACTGCCTGACGGAAGGTTCCTTCATAGACAAATCCCAAACGCTCCGCAGCTCGTCTTGATGGCAGGTTAAGAGCATCGCATTTCCATTCATAGCGACGATAGTTAAGCTCCTCAAAGACATAGCAAGCCAAGAGATACTGGGCTTCTGTTCCTATCCGTGTCCCCCTGAGCTCTGGAGAAAAAGTGACAGCTCCCACTTCTATTACTCGGTTATTCTGGTCAATGCGCATGAGAGAAAAAGTTCCCAAAGCCTTACCAGTTGCCTTGTCTATGATTGCATAGTAAAAACGGTCCTTACGAGCCAACATCTGATTTAAAAGAGTAAGCAGCTCCTCTATGTCTGCTACTGCTTCCTGAAAGAGGTAGGTCCACATCTCACGAGGAGTATCAGGACCATAAACAGCTAACAAATCCTTCGCATGCTTTTCTACCGAGAGAGCCTCTATCCTAGCATAACGCCCTTCTAAGAAATCAATAGAAGGCAGTGCACCGGGTGTGTAACCTTCCATTGCCTCACCAATCATCTGACCATATTCATTTACTGGCATAACCTTCTCCTTGTTTTGCTTTCCAAACTTTATAGTTGCACATAGTATATCATACTTTCATAACAAGATTCAAAAAATCCTCCAGATTCTACTCTGAAGGATTCCTATCTTATTTCACAACGATATTAACCAATTTATTAGGTACACTAATCACTTTCACGATTTCCTTACCATCAATTTCTGCTTTGACTTTTTCGTCAGCGAGAGCAATTTCTTGTAATTCTTCGCGTGATAGATCTTTAGCGACCATGAGTTTGGCACGGACTTTACCTTTGATTTGGACGACGATTTCGATTTCGTCTTCAACCAATTTACTTTCGTCCCATGTTGGCCAAGCTACATAAGAGATAGATTCTCCTGTTGCTGCAACAGTTTGCCAGAGCTCTTCTGCCAAGTGAGGTGCAAATGGTGCAATCAATTGGATAAAGCCTTTGGCATAGTCTACATAAAGCTTGTCTTCCTTATTAGCCGCATTGACAAAGACCATAAGTTGGGCAATGGCTGTGTTGAATTTGAGGGACTCAATTTGCTCAGTGACAGCTTTAACGGTTTCATTGTAAACCTTATCAAGAGCGCTATTGTTTTCCACAACGATTTCTTTACTTGTAATCAAACGATAAACACGGTCTAGGAATTTACGGCTTCCTTCCAAGCCTTCTTCTGACCAAGCAATCGAAGCATCAAGTGGTCCCATAAACATTTCATAAACACGAAGTGTATCAGCACCGTATTGCTCCACCACATCGTCTGGGTTAACCACGTTCTTGAGGGACTTAGACATCTTGGCTGGTGCTTGCTCTAACTCTTCACCTGTTTCCACATGGAAGAAAGAACCATCACGTTTTTCAACCTTATCAGTTGCCA
>OHAS01000362.1_pt1 | contig 38984 bp, 24 predicted proteins | sample 1577131 | NCBI WGS metagenome assembly OHAS01 (sample SAMEA3541566, study PRJEB24748) | human gut metagenome | biome: human gut; feature: human-associated habitat; material: faeces | place: China | collected 2012 | reverse complement strand
TATGGTGGATAAAGACCGTACTTCATTCTATCATGATGCGGTGAAGGCAAAGGCGGCTTACATAACTGATAAGACAGGTCTGATTGTAGCGAGAGCCGTTCTTTTTACCGATGTTACAGACCAGGACGGCAAGAAATGGAGGCTGCTTGAAAGACAGTATTCCTCAGGTGGTGATGACGTGCTGAAACGGTTACTGGTTGACAAACTCATTCAGGAGAAGCATATAGACGGTTACAAGATTGTGGGTGCATCCTGCCATGAAGCGAACGCATTCGTTGATACAGAAGGCAATTCCTTGTCTGACAGGATGTTCGAGATAGACTGTGAGCTGGATGAAGAAGACACGCTTTCCTATCAGGATTCCTTCAAATGGTACAGTTACAGCCGGAACAAAGCCTATAACTACGAGAACTCCAACTCTTCATATAACCTTGATACCACAGACCTGAACCTTTATGGTGATACCGATGAGGATGAGGACGGTGGAGAGTGGGATGCTTACCACCAATACTATTGTGATGATACAAGACTCTGCTATCGGAACGGAAGGGAAATCTGGGTGGATTCAGACAACCTGGATGATTTTGTATGGATTGAATCAAAGAACGAATATCACCATGAGGAAGATTGTATCTGCTGTGACGATTGCCGGACACATGTTCTGTTGGATGACGCCATGTATTCGGAAGTGACGGAGGAATACTATTGCTGTAAGGAATGTATGGAGAAAGCGGAGAATGAGTTCAAGCGGAAGAACTGGCATTATTCCGAGTATGATGATGAATGGTATGAAAGCCTTGATGATATAACCCGGATTAATATCTGGAATGAACCGGAAGGCATCTATGAGGAGAAGTCCATTAGTATAGACACATTGGATGGATTGATTGAGAATGAAGATGTATGGGAGTTCGGTGAGGATGTATTTGACAAGGTAAATCCGGGCACCAACCTTCCATACGGTTATAAACTTAAAAAAGAAATGAATCATGAATATGCAATTGTTGAAGGAGCTGTATAGTATCTACAGTCCCAGTGGAAAGGAACAGAAGATGGTAAAATTCCTCTGTTCCTATATAAGACAGCTTCCCGGAAACATATCCGTGTCAAAGGATAAATTCGGGAACCTGTATGTGGTGAAGGGAGAATCTGAAAGTTATCCCTGCCTGGTGAGCCATATCGACCAGGTATCGCACTGCAAGCATTCAAAGGATTTCAAGACTGTGGAAACAAGGGAAATCATATTCGGTTATTCGCCAAGGAACAGGAGGTTTGAGAACTTGGGAGCCGATGACAAGAACGGAGTGTTCATCTGCCTTGAATGCCTGAAGAAGTATGATGCTGTTAAAGTCGTGTTTTTCAGAGAGGAAGAGACCGGATGCAGGGGAAGTTCTGAAGCGGTAATGTCCTTCTTTGATGATGTGAGGTTCGTTATCCAGCCTGACCGTAAAGGCAATTCAGACCTTATTACAAACATAGGTTATTCCGGGTTGTGTTCAGAAGGGTTCATTGAAGCGATAGAACCTGAAAAATGGGGCTACAGGGAGGAGAACGGCTTGATGACCGATATCCTGACCTTGAAAGAAAACGGGCTTGGGGTTTCCTGCATCAACGTCTCATGCGGTTATTATAATCCTCATTCTGACGAGGAAGTTACAGTCAAGAAAGACCTGCTGAAATGCCTGATGTTTATAGGGCATATCATAGAGGACTGTACCGGTGTATATCCTCATGTACTGACTGATTCATATTTCAGTCCCTATGAGTTTGAGGACGAGGTTTACGATATGCTGAACCATGACCCAACATTAACCCCTGAAGACCTTCATGACATGTATTCCACCAATTTTCCTCATTTCGGGCTGGAGGATTATAGAAGGATATGTGAGGATTACCGGATGTTCTGGTATGATGATGAAGAAGATATGAATGAAAAAACTTTGGATTATGGAAAGAGATAAGAACTACGATTTGGAACTGGCTAAATATATCTGGTCAATCCTGAAATCCAATCCCCCGGTCCTTATGTCCTGGGGAGTTGAGATTGAGACTGTAAAAGTAATAACGTGTGGCATTGAATTCAAGGTCAACGGATTCAAGCACACCGGAAAAGTTCAGATAGTCTTGAATGAAGGTGCGGACCTGTTTGAAGTCTGTCTGATTGGTGAGGATGGAGGAATCAGGGACAAGAGGGAAGACATCTACCTTGACATGCTTGTTTCCGAGGTGGATGAACTTGTGGAGAAAACCGACGATTATGAAAAGAGGGTTTCTGATACATACAACATTATAAGGTATTAGCGGTTCTCTGAGAAATCGGGAAATGTGACAACGGGCTTTCTGTGAGGGAGTAGATTTTATAGGAACTCGAAATCTCATGGAAAGCCTTTTTTATGAACCAACGTGAATGGTTCCATAGATTAGACGAACATCTAACTTGTGGAACTATTGTTAAAAACGAATAAGAATGAAGAATGAAAACCAATATGTGGCTTATCTTCGGGTAAGCACACAGAAACAAGGATACTCAGGACTGGGACTTGATGCACAGAGGGAGATAATACAGAAATACCTCTGTGGGAAAACTCCGGTTGCTGAATATATCGAAATAGAATCGGGCCGGAAAAAGGAGAGGCCCAAACTTAAGGAAGCGTTGACCCTATGTAGAAAAGACGGGGCAACGTTGATTGTAGCAAGACTGGATAGACTGGCAAGGTCGGTTTCATTTCTGTCCAACCTGTTAGAAAATGACGTGGAGATAGTATTCTGTGATTTTCCACAGGCAAACAAGATGATGCTGCATATCCTGTCTGCAATATCTCAATACGAAGCTGAATTGATAGCAGCCAGAACGAAAGTATCATTGCAGGCCAAGAAAGCAAGAGGATTCAGACTTGGCAATCCGGAACACTTGATGGATAAGCATAAGCAAGCTATCCGGAACAGTATCAAGACTTGTAAGCGGAAAGCGGACAATAACCCTAATAATACGAGAGCTGTCGCAATGCTCCGTACATTAATCAAGGAGAACCATACACTAAAGGAGATAGCGGATATTCTGAACAGGGAGGGATTCGTTACTTCCCAAGGATGCAGCTTCTCCAAATCAACCGTATATAAACTGATTAAAAGGTATAACTTAAAAGAGGATTGAAACTATGGAACCCAAGTATGTATTGATTCTAGACTTTTTTGTCGGCTGTCTGAATATCATAAAGCTGACGGACGAAGAACTGAGAGAATCAGAGGAATATGAGGACTTTGAATCTTTCCTTTCAACCATTGAGGAGAGATACGGATTCAGACTTAACAGTTGCCAATGGATGGTTACAGAAAATCTGGACATCCATTGCTATCAGAACGGGTAAGAGACAGGCCCCAATCTGTTATAGCCAAATAAGGAAGAGAAACTGAGGTAATGCTTGGTTTCTTTTTTTCTTTCTTCTGGAGTAGTTGGAAATGATGGTAGTAGAAGAAAAATATAATCAGGTTAAGTTGTTTTTCTATCTGTCATCCACCATATTCTTAACCGGATGAATAGTCTCGGCATGGTTTTATACATTTTCTGCCGACAATTATTTCATCCGGTTCTGTAAATGGTGGGATAAAAGAAAAACGACTAGAAAACTTTTTATAGTGCTGTCTGAATTTTGGTAGTAAGATTAAGGATATTTTTGTTGATTGATAATAGTTGTCAGGACTGGTTCATATCTTAATTGATAGTATTGATTTGCGATTGGATTTTATTTCCCTGCCTCAAGAGAAAAGAAGAGCGGAAAAATATGGGCGGAAATAATGCTTGTATAACCTTTTCAATTTTACCACCTTATCAAAAAACAGGTCTTATAGTTTCCCGCCCTGCTTTCCCCACTTCTTGCTTTTTGAAGGTAGGAAGAAACAAACAACTGCTGAATCATAAACAGAAAGTCGAATGGAGATCGTGATTATAGTTCGTTGTCTTGTAATTGTCACCTTAAGCAAATGAGGTTATTGGAAGTGAACTGTTAAACCTATTTTAGGCCGGTGATATTGATTTTACATATGCAACATTTTCGGGTATTTAATTTGACCAATGGAGAGTAAACGGAACGCAATCAATTTTTGGCTTAAAGAATAACATTTTTGTAGTTTCTAAATAAAATTATTTTAAATTTAAACCTTCTATTTCAACGATGTATTTCTGATTTATAATTTTATTCACAGTAATTATTCGTTTTTCTCTAGGTAACAAATTAAAATATCCATCGGAGAATATAACTGGCAATATATATTCATCTGTTTCACGATCCCTTAATAACAATTTAACACCAACTGCAAGCCTATTACTTTTATTTTCAACTTCAAGAATTGTATTATCATTTTGTATTTTCTTAATCATTACAGATACATTAGCACTTCCAATAGATAACAAATTATTTCTACATGTTTCACCAAATGTATTTATCCAATAATCATTTATTGAAACATCATTCTTATTTGTTCCAATAGTCAATCTAAGTAAATATAAACCTTTATCTATATCCAATTCATTGATGTCAAACTGTTCATTAACAGTATCACTTTCGATATCAACCTTTTTATCATCACTCATAACCAACTTTCCATCCATATTGAATATTTCATATTTCAAAACGACATTTCGCTGGTAATAAGACATATTAATACTTTCTATTTTCTTAGTAACAGGATTATATTGCAAATGTAGTGGTTCACAAGCTTTTTTACAACCATAAAATGCACCTGTAGTTTCTCCATCCCATGTATATGTCTGCCATATCGTACTTGGCCAAGCCGGATGGCTCATCCATAACAACACACCAGTTGTATTTTTCCACATTTTACTATTCCATCCCTCAAATATTGCTCGATAACTATCATATCCCTGTATCTGTGAAATATCACAAAACATTTTGGCATTCAATGACTTGGTGTATATACTATCAATGTATACCTGATATTCATAAAAATTTGGCCATTCAGTCGTATGCCAGTCGTGATAACACCAAACATCACCAATAGGCCACAAGTCTTCTTTTGCCATAAATTTATTTAAGGAACGGTATGTAGGAACAGAAAAAGTTCCTACTTCACTGGCAAATCCATCAGCCATTTTAAAATAATAATCATCAGTTTTAAAATCCCATGGTCCACTATTTATAGTATTCATTATGCGAGAATTCCCAATATAATATCTGGTTCCATCGTATTTTGCCAACATTTCCGTAATTTCCTTTTCTAACTCAACTGGAGCAAATCCTTCATTTCTAGGACACCAAACAGCTATTGACGGATGATTTCGATACCTAAGGATTACTTCTTTAACATTTTCAAGGAAAAGTTTATTATCGAGCGGAGCAAGATTATATCCTTCTGTTGACATCCAGAAATCATTAAAGACCAACATTCCATATTCATCACATAACTCATAAAAAGAGGATTGTGTACTTTCTCCTGTCCAGTTCCTTATCATATTAAAATGTTGAGCTTTGTGCAATTCAAAATATTTACGCAAATCTTCTTTATCAGCTCTTTTCATTGCATCGTCCATTCCCCAATTTCCTCCTCTACAAAAGATCTTTCTGCCATTAACTTTAAATACTATATATGGATGTTCACCTTCAGAAAGTCTTATTCCAGGATAATCAACACAACAAAGAAGTTGTGGAATAAATATACCACCACTAATACTTTTTCTGTTTATCCTATCTATAATTTCACAATTTGACTGATATGCATCCAATGGATTCAAGTTAATTCTTTGAATTTCATTTTCTAATGTATTTACTGCAAATTCATATTCCAATTCACGAATACCAAATCTTACTTTTTTATAATCAGTCAAGCCATTTTTATCTGAAGTTTTTACTTCCAGAGTATATAAATTCTGTTTGCCATAACCATTCGGCCACCATAAACGAGGATTCTTTATAATCAACTTCTCAACCTCATCACCACTCAAATGAATTTTCTTTTTACCTTTAGCCTCTACAAAAAACTTCTTCTCAAAATTAATATTATCAATTTTGAAATTTACTGTTGCTTCCTGTGACTCAGAAGAATGGTTTAATAAATCCATTTCAATAATAATTTCAGCCTTTGTAGTGTCTGGCAATGCCATATCTGTTTTAACATATATATTTTCAGATGAGACATCACCAAATGAACTTAATACAACATTCTGCCATATACCTATATTACGATCTTTCATTGCCGGCATCCAATCCCACCCTTCTGATGAAATAAATGTAGGACCATCAAGACACAAAGCACCACCATTAGGACCTTTTATTGCCCTTGCTGACTGTTCATGCGGTATTCCAGGATTATAAGGAGGAATAATTTTTACGGCAAGAATATTTTTAGCATCATAATTTAAAAAATTGGAAACATTAAAAATTCCTCTTGAGAAAGCTCCGTTTATATTACCCAACAAATGATTGTTCAACCAAACCTGAGCTTTATAATTAATGCCATTAAAAGTAATAACATAATTAGTTGTTTTCTTTATATTATCAGGCAATACGAATTCTGTCCTATACCACCAATTCATTCTGCAAATAGAATCTGGAATTAAAACATTGTTTATACCCCAATACGGATCCGGATACACACCATTATCTACCAATGTAGTTAAAACAGTACCAGGTACAGTAGCCTTATACCAATCAGAAAGATCCAAATTACTACTCAAAGGTGTTACATTATTTTTTAATATGTCAGTTTCACTTGACATATACCAACTACTATTTATAACGTAGTTGCAATAATCAAGCTTCGAAATATAGTAATTATCAACATTTTCATCTACAGTTTTTAATCGCAAATCTTTTTTTTGACACCTTGAAATTGGTAATTCAGAAGAAATCTGTTTTTGAGACAAACCAAAATTCAACTGTGCATAAATATTAGAATAAATAAAAAGCTCCAATAATATACAAAACAAGTATTTAGCTTTCATAAAATCAATATAATTATAAATATTTCCTTATAACTTTCCAATCAACAACTTGATTATTTTCTAACAATCTACTTTTCAGTTCTCCGTAAGGTACATTCTGTACCTTTGTACAAAGATCAATTGCCAGCACAGCAGCAATAGCTGCTGACTGCCCTAAAACCATATAGACAGGTTCCATCCGTATCGATCCATAAGCGGCATGCGATGAGGAAATGCAGACCGGAACAAGTAAATTATCGCATTGATTAATCTTTGGACACAAAGATCTATAACTTATAGGATAAATATTTTCCAAACTCCAGAATGTTCCTTCATCACATAATGCCCCATTTTTATCTACATATCTGCTTACGACATGTGAATCAAACCAATACGTAGCTAACCCAACAGATTCAGGGGCTATTTCCTTTCCCAGTACATTATTTTCAGTCATTACATATTCACCTATCATCCTTCTTGCTTCCCTCACATATATCTGATATGGAAAGTTATCGTTATCTATAAACTCATCTTTGGCCAGTCCCCATTGACGCATTTCATTCCTGATGTCAATAGGAATCCGATTATCATTTGCTAAAAACCATATTTCACCTAAAACATAATCTTTATGCATCTGTGCAATTGAATCTCTAACTTTATAATTTGCTTCTGGCCAATAATAATTAGCTCCTACGAAATCAGCATGATTAGTATCTGTTTTATCATTAGGCAACGGAGTTAGTGTCAGAATATCACTTAACTTTATATCTGGATTAACTTTTATCAATCGATAAATATGTTCATACCACAATGGATTGTAATTATCAGGTTTTTCAATATTCCTTTTATTATTTTTATCTTTTGATAAAGTAAAACGATAGCAATATGCTTGTAAACGACTATCACCTTTACCAGGCTTATTTGATAACTTAGCATCAACAAACGGCAACAAACCAGAATTGGGATCACCTTCTTTTATATATGGATCTATCTTGTTTTTGCTTTTATGTACAAGTCCTGAAGGTATTATACCGTTCATAGTCTCACTATATGTACTATTATCCTCTCTTCCAACAATATAATCGACTTCAGCTTGTGCCATTAAATCTCCTTCGTATGTAGCATCTATAAAAACATCTGCTTCATATTCGGATCCGTTTTCCATCTTTATATAATATATGGAATTTTCTTCTTTTACAACGCCGTTTTCTAAATCTAATCTTTCATCAAAAACGACTTTTACACCAGCTTCCATAATCATCTCATCAAAAACTTTTCTTGCAACATGCGGTTCAAACATCCATTGCATTTTTAAATTGTCATCTTTTCCATTCCAAAACTGATTTTGCAATTGTTCTGCATAATAATCCCACCCAGAGTTATTTTTCCACACTTTAGGATTTTCATAGTACGAATATATTCTTTGGTAAAATTCACGAGATAATCCCCCTATAGGCAAACGTTGATTGATATCGGTAGCTCCTAATCCAGAACTGGTTACTCCGCCAATATGTTTAGATTGCGATATTAACAAAACTTTTTTATCCATACGTGCAGCTTGTACTGCTGCAGTTACCCCAGCACTAGTAGAACCATAGACTACTATATCGTATCGTTCACGAGCAAATATTGTAATAGAGAAAAAAATCAGCACTAAAATAAAAATATTCTTCATATCCTATAAATGTTCATTTTAAAGACTATAAAACAAAAATAACATGTAAATAATATTTTACAATAAAAGCCATTTCCAATTATAAATATCAGAAATGGCTTTATAGGAAATCTTTAAATTATAATTATTCTAATGTAATTTTTACATAAGGAGCATAATTATGTCTTATTGTTCCAACATTATCAATATTAGCCAACGCACCTATTCTAAAGAAATAATTTCTTCCGCTCTTAAATAAAGAAGGATTTTTATCCAAGTCTATAGACAATTCATACTGATAAGAAGGATCAACAACAGTATTTATACCTTCAATTTTATCAGAACTATTTTTAACATCAAATTTTACAGCTTCACCAACATGCATATCAGAAAATGCATACAGGCGTACATTTTTAACCTTCTCATCACCATTACCACCTTCAAGTTTAAACTTTGCAATAATTTTCTTTGCAGTCTTATCATAGGTGATACTTTCATCTAAAATTCTGAGATATGGTTTTACTATAAAATTATGTTCGTTTTCTCCTTTTTTTATTTTAAAAGACTTAAATTCCTGTGGATAAAAATTTCCATTGCGCAGATACAAATCATAATCATTGGCAAAAACAAGATTATTCCTAAATTCACCATTATTCTTAATTACCCATTTTTGTGCAACAGGATCTTCATACCCCAATTCATATGCTTCGATAGTTGAGCCATTCTGTAAATCTGTTTCAACATATTCATTAGTCTTTTCGTCAATAATGGCACCAAAAAAACTCGCATTAGGACCTTCAAAGTTATCTTTCATACAAGATGTCAATAAAAAAGTGCCTAAAAATAATGTTATAAGTATATTTTTCATTTTTATTTAGTATTGAGGGTTTTGTATCAAATGATTGCTTTCTACTCCAGGTATAGCCAGATAATATGTTTTTTCATTAAATCTACGTCCATTGTCACGGTTATCATAATAAGTATTTGCACGTACAAATATATATTTTGGAGTATCTTCTCTTAAATCAAGGATTGGAACTAAAGCTTTACGTACAGTAGAACCATTGAATACTAGATGAGAATCTCTACGTCTTACCAAATCCCAATATCTCTGACCTTCAAATGCTAATTCTACACGACGTTCCTTCAAAACATTTTCCAAAGTCAAAGGAATTTCATCCATATGAGCAGCTCTTCGTCTTATATCATTCAAATACTTCTTTGCCAAATCAGCATCTCCTAAACCAGACTCTACAACAGCTTCTGCGTAATTCAAATAAACTTCTGGTAAACGCATATCTATAAAGTCTGTAGTTGATGCATGCAATACACCTGCGACTGACTTACTTTCTTGTAAAAACTTCTTCAAAGAGAATCCTGTTATAGAATAATTAGCATAATCAAAAACTCCAAAACTACCAAATCCGGAATATTCAGTTGAAGTTTCAGCACCATAACTATAGTATGTTACTCCATCCTTTTCAATAGCTTTATTCTCATAAATATATTGGTCACCATTCTGATCAATTATTCCTCCCTGCATAATTATTTTTTTACTTTTCCATAAACTACCAGGCAAAATAACAGAAGCAGAAAGTCTAGCATCCTTATTTAGGAAAATATCACCTAAATTATCATATTTCTTATATGGTAAACTTAAATCAATACCTTCACCAGGATTAGAGACATAATAATCTTCATTACCATCAGTACGAGTTACCAGTTTTGCATCCTCACGAATGCCATCTTCATCATATCCTTCATATATATCTACTAAATCAAGCACTGGACTAAATCTTCCATAAGCCCAAAATCCAGGATTCGTCTGTGCAGGATTAAAAAAGACATCAGTATTATGTCCCTGTTTTTTAGTTTGGGAACCATCAATATATCCTTTAGCAAAAATCACCTCATTCAAGACTTCAGAATTTGTTGGCTCCTCAAATATCTTCTGATAATTGGCTGCAGCCTCTTCAGCAGAAGATGGCAAAGGTTTATATAATGACTTTCCTGAATTCTTAATTAATTCTTCTGATGCTTCAATACATTGCTTATAATAGTTATTCACATCTTCCTGAGAAAAGCCGCCTACTAATTTTTGATCAACAGCTTCACCTATCAACGGAGCTTTATCCCAATATTTGGCTACAGAAGCTGCATGTAAAGCTACACGTGATTTTAGAGCAAGCGCAGCCCATTTTGTAGCACGTTTTGTACCTTCGATAGCTTCAACTTTATCAGGTAGATTAGCAATTGCATTATCCAATTCACTCAAAATAAAATCCCATGTATCTTTTTCTGTACTTCTTGGTACATACATTTTATCACCATCTTCAATCTGCTGCACTTTTGTTATCAAAGGAAGCCCACCGTATCTTTTTGCCATCGCAAAATAAGTATATGCTCTAACAAAATAAGCTTCACTAAGCAAACGATCTTTTTCTTCTTGTGATATACTGACTGTCGGTACAGATTCTATAAACTGATTTATCTGGCGAACAGTTCCATAGTTCCAATACCCATTAGTTATTTCTACACCAGTACCGGCAGAATTTGTACTTTCATCTGTATAGAAAGACACACTCCATCCTAAATCAGTCCAGTTGTTTGACTCTGTTCGATAATTAAATCCTTTTGCCGGATTATATGTAAAATCCTCTACAGGCATTTTATTATATAATGTTGCCAAAACGGCTTTTACTCCATTTACATCTTGAAAAATTTGATCTGGAGAAACCCTATCCAAAGGCTTGATATCCAAAAAATCACTACAAGATGATGAAAACAACATTATAGCACCACAATATATAAAAAATTTATTCTTCATATTTTTAGAAATTTATATTAAGACCAAAATTAAATGAGCGCATCAATGGATATGTCAAATCTGCCGCATATGCACCTTCTTCACGTTCCGGATCCATATCCTTAACATCCTCACCACAGAAAGTAAACAAGTTAAATGCATTTACATATACCCTTATACCTTCAATGCCCCACTTAGATGTAAAAGATTTAGGTAAAGTATATCCAAGTTCTACACTTTTTATACGTAAATATGATGCATTCAAGCGCCACATATCTGTAACTAAATTATCTGTTGTTCCAGAAGTATTAGTACGCAATGCAGGCCATTTACCAGCTATCCATTCTGTATTAGGATCGTACGGATCTGCTTTCGGGTCAGCTGTATGCCATCTATCCATATACTTTTCCCAAAGAGTCGGATTACGTCCATATCCCCAAACATCATCAACCTTTGTGAACACAGTAAACAATGCAGAGCCCTGTAATAATACGTTCAAGTCAAAGCCTTTCCATGCACCATCTAAAGTCAAACCATATTGCAATGGAGGGTTTGTAGCGTATCCTTGATACTGACCTGCCCAGAATATAGGTAACTGGTCATTACCATTTATCACACCATCACCATTAGCATCTATAATCTTATAACTACCAGGCAAACATTTAGAGTTTCCAGAAGTACCACCCAACAATGGAGCAGTCTGATACTCTGTTATATCAGTATATTGACCATCATATTCATATCCCCATTCTCTTCCCTGGTATCTGTCACTACCCCATGCATCTTTCCATGCTTCCATAGAACTTCTGTATGGTGCACGTTCTGTATGAAGAAGTTTCTTTCTTGAATAAACCATGTTCGCACTGATTCCATAAGAAAAATCATTTATCTTATTTCTATGAGATACTACAAGCTCTATTCCTCTAACCAAATCACTATTCAAGTTTTCTTGAGGGAACGAAGCGCCAAATGTGTTTGGAACAGAAGCATTTCTATATGCCAACAATCCATCTCTATTTTTCTGGAAAATATCTATAGATGTAGACAAAAGTCCATTCCATAAATCCAAATCCAAACCAATATTTGCTGTTCTTGTTTTTATCCAAGACAAATTATTATTTATAACACCTGGAGCAACCAGACCTGATGTAAGCAAACCATCGTTAAATACATATCCTCCATCTACTCCAGACAATGTGTATCCAGAATAGAACTGAAACGGATTTCCCGCATCTGCACCCATCCAACCATAAGAAGCTCGTAATTTCAGATTTGAAATTGAAGAGAAATTATCTTTTATGAATTTTTCTTCAGACAATCTCCATCCTGCAGAAAGTGAAGGGAAAAATGCCCATCTTTTACCGGGAGCATATTTATATGATCCGTCATATCTGAAAGCAAACTCAAGCAAATATTTACTCTTATAATCATAATTGAAACGACCAAGCAACGACAAAAATGCTTCTTCGACACGCTTACCACCATTAGTAAGATTTGTCAAGCTACCTTGATCCAAAATATCATTTGTATATATTTCATCATATTGACGCTTTCCTGATATAATATCCTGATTTATTTTCTTTGCTTCCCAAACCATTGTAGCTCCAACAGTATGATCACCAAATGAATTATTATAATTCAATTGTGCCTGAAAATCTTTACGAGCATACAAAGTCTGTGTAGTACTATAATTTGACAATACAGGATTTACAGCCGAAGCATCTGTTTTGTAGTCATACAAATAATAACCTTTCTGAAGAACAGAACTTACATTAACATTACCATCATAGGCTCCCAACACTTTTGCCTGCAAACCTTTAACCCATGGGAAATTATATGTCAAACTTAAAGTCGTCTGATATTGTGTATTATTCCATTTCTGATAACCATCTACATCTTCATACATCATCGCCATTGGATTATTTGATGAATGAGGCAGATTTGAATAATGTTCAGAATTAGCCAAAGTTGTAGGACCAATACCCCTATCAGCTGTTATTATAGGTTTAAAAAGCCATATATAACCAATTCTAGGAGAAGTGTTATTGTCATATTTACCTGAGAAAGTAAAATCTGCTGTTAAATTCTTCGTCAACTGAGCAGTCATGTTAACCCTTGCATTATATTTTTTGTATTGTTGAATATTACTTTTCAACAATCCATTATCTTCCATATAACCCAAGCTTATATAATATTTCATTTTTTCAGAGCCACCACTGGCAGAAACAGAATGTTGTTGCTGAGTAGTGACATTCTTCAACATTAAATCCAACCAATCGTGATCTTGATAACCAGGCTCTGTACCAGCCTGCCATTTTGCCAATTCTTCATCAGAGAAAGATGGATTTACACCAGTGTTTCTATCCATTTCATTTTTCATATACCTATAAGTATATGCATCAACAGATTCACGCATAGATGTAGGACTCTTTATGCCAAAAAATCCATTATATGTAAATTTAGTTTTGCCTTCTTTACCTTTCTTAGTCGTAACGATAATAACACCATTGTCTGCATTCATACCATAAATAGCAGCTGATGCATCTTTCAAGACAGAAATACTTTCAACATCATCAGGGCTCAAGCGTTCAAAATCCGACATACCATCACGAGCAACTCCATCAATTACCACCAATGGTGAACCGAATCCTCTAATACTAACCAAACTATTATATGAACCCGGTTCAGCTGTTTGCTGACGAATCTGAATACCAGGAACCTTACCTTGCAAACTGCTAGCCAAGCTAGTAGATTTTGTTGTCAAAATATCCTCAGATTTAATTTGGGCAACAGAACCAGTAAGAGTTTCTTTTTTCTGAACTCCATAACCAACAACTACAACTTCATCCAAAAGTTCAGTATCAGTTTCCAATGTTACCTTGAAATCTGTTTTATTAGCCACAGATAATTCTACAGGTTTAAAACCTACATAAGTAATATTTAATTTTGCATTTTCATTTACTGTTAATACAAAATCACCATCAAATCCTGTAACAGTTCCATTAGTAGTTCCAACTTCCAAAACATTAACACCAATCAAAGGTTCGCCGGAAGTATCAACGACTATTCCTCGCACACTTTTCGTTTGAGCAGCGACAGATATTGGCACTATCAAACAAAAAAACAAAAACAATAAATTAATAAAACTCTTTCGTTTCATATTTAATTAGATTTGATAAAAAATTATTATATATATTATTGCAATAATCCATTAAAATATTTTGCTGCATAACTTAATGTTCCATCTGGTCTTATCAACCAAAATCCACGCATTTCATCAGTTTTGCGCACATCATTCAAAGAACGTAAAGCTTCATCCTTAGGTTCATTACAATATAATTCCCAATGTACAAGATATGGAACATCCTGAGCTAAACATACTGCGACATAAGTATCCCAATTCTTTACAATTTTATCTTCTTCCATCAAACCTGGATATCTCTGTTCGGGAATACCTATTTCACCTAAAAATACTTTTTTCTGACCTTTCATATATTCTGTAGGATTCATATTTTCCTTGATATAGCTTATACCCTTATATAGCATCAGACCATTATCAATACCTGTTGTACTAAGAGCATCATAACATGACCAAGAAACCATATCAACCTTAATACCTGGCAAAACATAATTTACTATACCTGGAATTCCATTCATACTGTCCATTACTTTATTAGCTTCAACAGCATGATATACTTTACACTTTGAGTTTGGATTTTCCATACGAGCTTTTTCAACACCATTTTGTCTCGCAGTAAACCACTTCTGCATATTATTTATACGTTGTAAAGAATCGGAAGGAACCAATACAGTACGTCTATCTCCGTCAACAGCCTGTACTAATTCTCCTGATTTACGAGACCAACGAGCATTATCTCCTGTTCCTCCTCGCATAATCCAGTCGCCTTCCCAGTTTGCCAAAACAAATTCCATTTCACGGTCTTTGTATTCATCAAGCAAATATTTTGTCAACTCATATATTTCCTGTTCTTCCTTAGTAGCTGTCTCATCAGTAGTATTAACACCTGCTCCACCTACATTCAACACAAATGTCTTAAAATCCATATCAAAACAAGCCTTATAATAAGGATGAGAAGCTAATTCCTTTAGAGTAATATCCTTTGACAAATTCCATTCTGAATTATACGGGTAACCACCGACATCTTTATAGAACCATAATTTGGCTACACCATAACCCATGTCATGTAATTTTTTGCAACCTTCTATTATATAAGGTTCCTCTGTAAAATAATATTTACCTCCAACATGAGTAGCACCTATTCTGTTCTTAAAATCACCAGGAAGAATAGCACCTTTACTAGGACGATGTGACTCAATAATTTCCAATATCTCGTTATCAGACAATTCTTTTTTATTGTCATTGCCTGAGTTACAAGAACTAAAAACAAAAATACAAGCTAGAAGATTGATTAAAATTTTGTAAGTACTTTTCATAATCTTAAAAGATTGGTTTAACTTTATTGAACAATGCAAAGTTAGGCGTTTAATAGTTGCCTAAATTGACATATTATGCTTAAAGTATATACTATATTGCTTTGTTTTTATATAATACTAAAACACGTCATTCCGACATACTTTCAACTACATCAAAACATACCTGAATATTAGTTTTTTCAATATCTGTCAAATGAATACATAACTTCTTAAATTCATTATTAACTGTATTTTTAGTATATGGTAAATCATTTTTAAACAAAGATTCTGCGCTCATTATAGAAAATACAGCCTCCGTTGGAGACAAAATTTCTACATACAATTTCTTTCCTTTAATATTCAAAACTGCAGATTTTTTACTGTCTGAAAGGCGTATATCTGCCTTTGTATGCATAAACCAATACATTTCAGAACTTTTATTGTTACACACTACAGTATCGACAACATTTATTTTTCTTTCTGACCTATTCATTGTAATTGTACGTGTATAATATGAGGCATCACGCAAATAACAATCAGATAAATCAACAGTATAACCAGATTTCAGGCCGTCTTTAAATGCTCCTTTAAGAACAGCTTTCCCATTTTCATTTTGTTCAGGTCTAATATCCGGATTTATGACCATACAATTTTTACCTTCTGCTCTTAATCTGTAGAAATGCCATCTTCCTGGTTCTGTTTGTTGCGATAATTTACCCCAATAGTCAGGAATCGTTTTTTTGCTAAAATATCCAGGAAAAGTATAATCATCTCGTCCTAAATCACCATCAGCAAAAACTTCACCCAAAGCCTGAAGATAAAATGACCCAGCATCAAGATGACCATGATTTGCATTATTTGCTCCGCCATGCATAGCTATATACATTGCTTCATCTGAATTCCAGTTTTCCCGAATAGAGAAAAGTTCTATGCCATGTAAGTAATTATCCAATGACATTGAAACCGGAGCATCATCTTTTTTCATTACTGGTTTATAAAAGTAAACATCTTCCCAATGAGAACTTTTTTTCTTTAAACATAAATCAATGTGTTTTTTAGCCAATGAGTAATCATTATAATAATCAGCAAACCATAATAATGATGCGTCTCTTCCTTTCCTTAAAGGATCATCACCGATATTGATACTAACGACAGGACCTGACATCAAAAATGGAAACCATCCTGCTTTCTTTATACCAGAAAATGAAGTCATACCATATGTAGTACCGAGCGTGTTCTCCATTGACTGAAAAGCCAGCACTGTGTACATCAACCCATAAGACCAATACATTAATCCTTCTTCACTCTGACCATCCGGCTCAAATTCACGCAAATACAATGGTAGATTATTAACAGCCCCACTTATTAACTCAGAACAGAATTCAGGATTTGATTCAAATATAGCCAAAGCCGCAGTAATCAGACCTCCATTACATATACCATTCCAATTATTATTAGCCTTATACCATTTCCAAACCTTTTCATTTCCTTCTATCTGACTTTTTCCCGGAGATAATGCTTTTTCAATTAAGGCCTTACGAATCATACTTTTCTCATCGTCAGACAAGTAATCATACAATCCATCATATACAAAAGCAAATGCATATGCTCCAATGCCGGTGTCAAGAAAATGTCTCTCAGCTCCCCAATCAGGGTAATCAGCAATAATCTTACATTGCTCAACAGCACGTTCAGCATATTTTGTATCACCTGTCATCTGATACATAAATATCAGATTTGGAACTTGTACGGCAAACTTATGAATAGAAGGAATTCGTAATCCAGCTTCATCTAAATAATAATTTAAGAATGGTGAAGATAAAATTTCATCTGCTTCCTTTTTTGAATTATTATAATTCATCAAAATAAATTCATCACCTTCTTGTTTTAATAATCGAAGTTCATTTAAAGTCTTATCTGTATAAAAAAGACGGGGATGAGATTCTTTTACAGATTTTGTTTTAAAATCAGACAATATTTTGTCAGGTAATACTACTGAAACGGTATTTGAATAACAAATACTTATAGATAATATGTGTATATAAGTTATACACAGTATTATATTAAACACTCTTTTCATATATTGATTTTTACATTTTTATTTTTTCCCATTTCATACATCTCTTACCAGGTAAGACAGGAGGCAGCATGTCATCTAAACAAACAATATCACTATTGGCCATCCTTACCTCATCCAAATAATGTACAAACCTGTCCTTAAATTTCTCAGAAGATGAATCCCAATACACATATCCACCACCTTGAAAACGAATTCTTTTTTCATTTACAGAATAACGCATTGTTTTTCCACTATATGTATGATTTCCATTATGGTCAGGTAAATTAGGAGCCTTTACTCCGTTTATAAAAAGATCTATATATCCGTCATTATTACATGATAGCTTTACTACAAACGTAAAAATATTCCATTCATTCAATCTACATCCGGAAAGTCCATAAGTATTTTGCTCATAAAAATTCTTATTAAAATTAATCAACAACTCATCTTTTCCAGGAACAGGACTTGCTATTAGCATAAAATGAGGATTCCAGGTTCCATCAGGATTAGGGTCCATCCATTGTGATATAATCCTTGTACAATTATTCTTACTTCCAGACATATACAATGCAAAACTAGCCCAAACGACATCTCCTTCTCTTGCTATATTCCTTAAAGCAACTTCGCTATGATGACGTCCTAAAGCTCCATCATCAAGTTTTTCATTATAATACTTATCATTATATCCATATGTTCCCTGACATATAATACTGGTTTTATCCAAATATCCGAATGTATCGCATTCTAAATTACGACAGTCACTCTCATTATGGGGTTTTACTTTATAAGATTCAATTTCATCCCAACAAGAGAATGTACCTGAATTATAAAATATATGAACATCTGAATATTCGCTCTTTTTACAAGAGAATAAAAACAGTAAAAATAACAAAAATAACAAACGCATAATATTTACTTTTTAGTTATACCTTCCCAATCATCTGTTCTGAAAGGAATTGCCGGTAAATTATCCTCATTATATAAATTTGTATCTGGATTATCAGCCCAAGCATAGCGTAATGCAACTGGATTACGAACATTAGGACTAGAGACAACAATACAATTACCATAGATCACAGCGTCTGCATTATAGAACTTTTTATCATCACCTGATATTGTAAATCCTAAGACCTTTGAACCTTTTGCATGCAATCCTTTTGCATGTTTAAAATAAACTTTAATAACAGAATCCTTTACCTCATAATAATCAAACTCAGGACCGGAATACTCTGTATTGCCTCCATAGGCCAGATATTTTGCTTGTTTTAATAATCTACGCCCTACATCCAACTTATTTTGAGGATGAATATTGTTTTCTTCACCTATATCAATAGTTACAACCAATCCACATTTTGGTAACTTCAAAGACATAGCTTGCGCTTCTCTTAATTCAGCCCAAGCAGATTCTGTAGGTTGATTATTCTTTTTCATATAATTAGCCAATTGGACAGTTATAAACGGTAAATATCCCTGCGAAAATCCAACCCTCCAATCTTGTATCATCATTGGCAACAAATCTTTATACCTTTTTGCATATCCTGCATTATTTTCTCCCTGATACCATATAACACCTTGCATTGTAAAAGGCATCAACGGATAAATCATAGCATTATACAACACAGTATGAGTATTATAGTAATTCTGCCATCCAGGAAGTTTTGGCTCCATGGTAGAATTAAATTTCCATTTATTATCTAACGGTATAATAATACTGTTATCTTTATTTACAAGTTTCATAGGCTCTGCCTCAGTTCCCAAATAAGCACTTCCCCAATGAATTACTACCCTAAAAGCCAGTGTGTTATTTTTCTTAATAGAACTTGAAGATAACAAAAACCTACCTTCTTTTTTTATTAGTTTTTTACCATTAAGCCAAACATCAAGATTTTGTACATTTATATCGCCATCCAAATACAAATCCTCTTTTATCTTTTTATCTACATTAAAATCAGTCCTTAACCAAGTAATTCCCCAATAATCATTTAATTTCATATTTGAGGTATTGACAGGATTATTTACGATACTCCAATCACTATCATCATAATTTGATTTATAGACTCTTTTATCATATCCAATTTTGGCATTTCTAGTTATTACATCGCGCATTTTATCATTATTGATGCTTTTTTCTACCTTTTTTTGCCACTTAACACTATCAGTATCAAGTTCATCAAACCATTTAGAATACTTATTATGACCTTTAAGTATTTCAGGATTCATCCATGCCTCAATACTTGTAGCCCCCCAAGATGCTGAAATAACGCCTATCGGAACTTTTAAATCCTTATATAATTCACGAGCAAAAAAATAAGCAACTGCAGAAAATTCCCCTACTGTTTCTGGTGAACATATATCCCAACTATGTCTTTCCCACTTCTTTATAGGGGAGATATGTGTTTCATGTTTTGAATTATAAAATCTGATTAAAGGATATTCGGCATCTGATTTTACGATTTCAGTAGAATCACCTACCCCATTTGATATTTTCCAAGCCATGTTCGACTGACCACTAGCCAACCAAACTTCACCAACATATACATCATTTAGTTCTATCTTTTCATCTCCGGAAAAAACTGAAAAAATAAAAGGTCCTCCAGCCTCAAATGATGGAAGATAAGTTTTCCAGTTTCCTTCAGAATCAGCGGTACAATTAACTTCCTTATTTCGCAATAAAATTCTTACATTGCCATGTGCTTTACAAGTTCCCCATACGCATATAGGTTTATTCCTCTGTAGAACCATATTATCAGAAAATATAGATGGTAATCGTAAATATTGTGCAAATATTACATTACACAACAATATAAAATATGTAAATATTATAATTCTTAATTTCATATACTTAAATATTTAAATTATTCCAATCATTTGAATAGTATGCAAAATCCAAATTATGAACCATCTCTATATCATTGGCAATCAAAGCCTTATGTCTCATATCTTTATATAAGTAAAAAGCTAACCAATATCCATGCGAATATTTTTCGAAGTCAGAACGTGGATGCATATAAAAACTGTACCATTCTGTAGTTATCTGATACTGTTTTGCCTTTTCCACAACATTCATTGCCCTATTCCACATGTCATCAGCAACCTTTTTAAATAACCTATTCATTTCTGAATAATCTTGTTTATTCAGTTCTATGATATTACAAGTGTCATCTATTCCTAAATCTATCAAAGATACTTTCTCCTCAAAATCTTGGTTTCCATCCAAATCATATTCTATCAGATCAATAAAACCATTTTTATCTGTATCTGTATATTTGACTAAACCGAATATTTCAGGTTCTTCAGTCATCCTATGAAAAGTCCATTTATCGTAAAGCCCACCAAAACCTTGATAACAATATGCTGTTTGATCAATGCGCCAACATCCCCATTCTGCTCCATAAAGGTGAACACGACCATCAAACTTTGAAACATATAAATTACCATTTCCAGAATTATCAAGATCCCATTCTCCTCTGTCTCCTATTGCATCAGACTGTGCATTATTATCTACCCCACCTTTTCTTAGACCAATCGTGTACAATTCCTTAGGTTCATAAAATTCAACTCTTTCCCATCTATTACAATCATCATCTTCATCAAATACGAACCAACATTCATTATATTTATTATTACCCCTATCGAAAACTAAATCAAAAGCTGTATTTTGGTCAGCATAAATTAACTCTACATTTTTTCTCCAAGAATCATCCCACAAAAGTTTATTAGCACTCTCCAATCCCTTTAAGCTATTAAACATATGTTTCTGATCAGAATAATCAAATCCTTCCCCTCTGAAATGAACACTCATATCAAAATCAAACTCCTTTCCATAAGTATTATCATTATCCAAATCCCAAGAGAAAGCTACCCAATCGATTTTCTTTGTGAATGAGATTTCATATTTATCATCAATATCATCAAATACATCTGAAGAACCATTCTTTGGTCTAAAATTAGGAGTGTCAACCAATCGTATTGTAAATTCTGTCAACCCGTCATTATCATAATCATAAAAAATAAATGGATTTTCCCAATTATAACTTATGTTATCAATATGGTAAGGAGAACCATGCATTTTAAGAAACAGATTATTTCCGTGATAATCAGAGAAAAAATTAGCATGACCAATATGTGACCAACACATTAGACGAATGGTATTCCAATCTATATAATTAAATATACCATCCTTTTCTCCAAAATCAATCATATACATAAAATCTGCGTCCCAATCAAAATAACCTAATTTCTTTTCTGTACCATTAGATACCACCAATTGTATATCAGGAACCATATCACCATTTTCATCTCCCCATTTTATACATAAATCCCTAGGACCAGCCCATTTCCCATCCTTGTTCCTATCGATAACAAGACAATCACCATACATATCACCTTGAGTGTCACCATAACGCATATTATCGTTATCATCAATCCACATAACAGGTATATCACCAAAAATAGTTGTAAAAAGTACATCCGGATCTCCATCGTTGTCCAAATCCAAATAAGAGATATCCTCATTATCTCCTGACATAGGTAATCTCCATGGAACAAGATTTGTATTACTATTCCAATAAGGAATAGAATCATTATTTATTGCTTGCAAATTCCAAGCAATAAATACTAATAATAAAAATGTCAAACCTCTATACATAACTATTTATTTTTATATTTTTTCTCCCAAACGGATACCTGCTTACGTAACCAAAAGTCTCTGTCTGGATTAAATTTTGTTTGTTTCATCAAATCCTTCAATTCTTTCCTTAATTGTTTCTGTATAATTTTATAATCAGGATTATTAATAAGATTAATCATTTCTCCAGGATCTTTTCTCAAATCATAAAGTTCATCAATGTCATCATCAAGAAAACAATCCACCAATTTATATTCCTCTGTTCTTATAGCTACTTGCGTAGGACCTGCATATGGATAAGCATCATCAACAAAATACTCAAATAAGAAAGACTTTCTCCAATCTATATCCTCAGGATTATCTGATAATAATGGTAACATAGACTTTCCTTGCATGTAACTAGGTACGTCAGCTCCCGCTATATCAATCATAGTTGGAGCTATATCAATATTAAGACACATTTCCTCAACATGTTTTCCAGCTCCAAGTTTATTCGGGAAACGTATAATCAAAGGTATCCTCATACATTCATCGTATGATATGCGTTTATCCCAAAATCCATGCTCTCCCATAAAATATCCATTATCACTGGAAAATACTACAACCGTATTATCAAGCTCTCCAATTTTCTCTAAGGTTCCAAACACATTACCTATCGATTCATCAACAGCAAGTAATGTTTCCAAGATTTTTTTAGGAGTTTCATATTCTGGATTCCATTCAGGATCATTCTTTCCAATCTTATAGAAAGTTTTCTTATACTTTTGCCATTCTGGTTTTCCTTCAAATGTTTCTACCCCATTACCTTTAGGAGGAAGAGGCAATAACTCTTCTTTATAGCATCCTATATGTCTTGGTGCTGCTATATATGGTTCATGTACAGCCTTATGCCACAGACACAAAGAAAATGGTTTATTTTTATCTCTTTTTTTTGTCATCCAATCAATTGCATAATCTGTCAAAACATCTGTAATATATCCTTCTTTATAAAACTCTTTACCATTTTCATTTAGAGTATTTTTATAATAATCACCTTGATGCCTAAAGCCTAGCCAATAGTCAAATCCAGGACGTACCTGATCTTTTCCCCACAATGCAGCTTGATGCATTTTCCCGATAAAAGCAGTTTCATAACCTGCAGATTGAAGGTAAGAAGTATAAGGTGGGTATTTCTCCCAATCAGCATCAACCCTATCATCATTTTGCGTTACACCATGTTTATGAGGATACATACCTGTCAACATACAAGCCCTAGAAGGTGAACTCAAAGCCATCGTACAAAAGAAATTATCAAACGTAACTCCTTCAGACTGCAATCTGGTTATATTAGGAGTTTTAAGGAAAGGATATCTATTTGTCGATTCAATAGCATCATAAGCCAAATCATCCAATAACACATAAACAATATTATATTTATGCTCAATTTGATTTTGCGCAACAACAGGTGTTAGCAATGAATACCCTATAGGTAATAATATAAACAGTTTATTTTCCATAATATAAAATTTAAAGTCCAAACAAGTTTTTCATTCTTAAAAGAGCTTCAACATAATAATAATCAGCATAAGTGAGAGGTACATCAATTTCTGAATTACCTGGATAATTTCCAACACTATGTTTTAATATGAATCCACAATTTTCACCTGGTGCAGACAAATATACAGGAGACGACAAAGCTTTAATCTGCTTCAATGCAACCTCAAGATAAACATTATGTTTCTTTTTGTCAGAAACATAATTACATAACTCAAACAAAGCTGAAGACATTATGGCAGCAGCAGACGCATCTCTTTCAGCTAATGGAATTTGTGGATCATCAAAATCCCAATAAGGGATTCCATCTATAGGAAAAGAAGGATGATTAATAATATAATCAGCTGTTCTAATTGCTTGTTTTAGATATTCATCATTCTTAGTTTCACGATACATCATTGTAAAACCATAAATAGCCCAAGCTTGCCCTCTTGCCCACACAGATTCATCAGAATACCCTTGATGTGTACCTTTATAATGAGGCATACCGTTTATTGTATCATAAGATACTACATGATAACAGCTGGAATTGTCTCTAAATTGATTTTTTAGTGTAATATCAGCATGCGAACATGCAATATTTTTATATATAGCATTTCCACTATTTTTATAAGCCCACATTAAAAGCTCAAGATTCATCATATTATCTATAATAACCGGGCATTGCCATCCACGATTTTTATTCCAATCCTCAATATTCCACGACTGAATACAACCATTTAGTTTACGATAACGTGTAGATAACGACTTAGCTGCATTCATTAAAATATCTCGTTTATTTTTATCAGGAACCAATCTTTCTGAATTTCCAACACTACAATATATCATAAAACCAACATCATGATTACTTGTAGTATATTGTTCTACTTCTACTCGTTTTGTATATTCTTCAGCATATTTTCTTATTTCTTCATCACCTGTAGCTTCATACAAAAGCCATAATGTTCCAGGAAAAAAGCCTGATGTCCACCAAGATGATTTTGAAGACGACAACTTTCCATCATGATCTATACTTTTGGGTAACTGATCTAACTCATCTAAAAGTTCTTTTGACATCATTTTACATTGAGACTCATCCACATCAATACTCCGAGAATATAATTTTTTCAAATTGTTTGTAGAATATGCACTCTGAAAAAACGACAGCATTAAAAAGAAGAAAATTTGTTTATTCATATCAAGACAACGTTTAAATAATAAAGGTCTATTTTATAGATGCAAAGATATGAACCGATTAAATTATAATAATACACTTTACCGCAAAAGGATGATATTATTTTGCTCACATATTGTTTTATTCAAGTTTTTGCACTAATATTGCACAATAATCAAAAATCAATGACCATGAAACAAATAATACGTGAAATAACACCGATTAATAACGATGACTTTTTTATCATATTAAATCATCCCAATGCATCATTTGATTTTCCTACGCACTATCATTATGAGTATGAAATTAATTTAGTCATAGATTTTAAAGGGAAAAGGATTGTTGGAGATTCTATAGAGAATGTCTCAGGTACAGATTTAGTTTTAATCGGTCCAAATACGTTTCATTCATGGGAAAGTGCCATAGATTTTCATACACATGTAATTACAATACAATTCAGCTACGAACTGTTCAACAATTCCTTTTTAAACAAGAACTTATTCAGACCAATAAAAGAATTACTTTCCGTCTCAGACAAAGGAATTGTATTCTCTGAAGAAGACAAGAGGAAAGTCATACCATTACTACTTTCTTTAGCTGACAAAAAGGGATTTGATACTGTTCTCGATTTTATGAATATCTTGTACCAACTTTCAAAATCAACAAACAAAAGATTATTGTGCAGCCCTAATTTTACACAAAACCATTATGAAATAAAAAGTAGGAGAATAAAAATTGTTCATCAATATATTCAAAAGAACTACGGAAAGAAAATAACAATAACAGAAGTTGCGAATCTAATAAAAATGACAGAATCAGGCTTCTGCCATTTTTTCAAGAAAAGAACGCAAAAAAGCTTTATCGACTTTTTAAATGATCTAAGAGTAGGAGAAGCTGCCAGGATGTTATTGGAAACGACTAATACTATTTCAGAAATATCATATGATTGCGGATTCAATAATATCTCAAATTTCAACAGAATCTTTAAAAAAAGAAAAGGTGTGACGCCTAGTGAATTTAGATACGAAAATATAAACAAACTGACCATATATTAAAAAAAGGAGGCTTAAAGCCTCCTTTTACTTTTAGTTCAATGCCTCGAAGTGAACCGCAGCACTCCTAAATTCATCATGAGAAGGCATTTTATTATTCTTTTTATAATAATCTATTAGCCATAATTTTGACTCTTTATAAAAATTTTGATGTGTATAATATAACGGAGTTTTATTATTAAACTTATCTATAAGCCAAAATCCCCTGTTTGAGCCATCTTCATTCAGTTCATTATTATACATTTCCCAAAACAAAACAAATGGACATCCCCATCTCAAAGCAGTTTTCATTACCCATTTTGCTCTCTGGTTTATTATTTCCTGAGAATAAGCAGCCTCACTCCAGCCATATTCACCTATAAATAATCTCTTTCCGTTTATAGTCTTTTTTTCTGGAATTTTTGATTCTATATAATTGAGATGACTAGTTAGTACAGAATCCATTTCTTCTTCAGTAGAAGGTGGATTTGTTGCTGTATATGATGAAAATGATACATAATCTGTGTTGGTGAATGGTAAAACACTATTAGTCACACAATCTTCTCCTTTTACAGCTAAATCAGATAAATTAAGTTCCAAATAGTGATATAATTCTACATCTTTATGAGGAGTATCCTTTTTAGCATCATCAATAGCTTTCTGTCTGATATTTATCCACTTAATCATACCCTCAATAGTCTTTGGATTAGCAGACTTAGTCCTATCATAGTCCCAGCGCAAATGCCAGTCTCCTTCCCAATTTCCCAAGAAAAAAACTTTTTTTGTTCCTGAATATTCCTTCAATAAATATGAAGCCAAATCATAAATTTCTTTATATGACCTTTTTGCATATTCATCAGATAAACCATCAATAAATTTTATCTGATAATCATCCTTTTTCATTCCTTGTGGCTCTTGCGTGTATTGAGAAAACTCATAAGCCCATATTTGATAATATTTAAAATCCATATCAAGTACATATTTTACAGACTTCTCCTGAGCCAAATCTTTCAAACATCTTATATTATCATCAAAAGGAATATCATAATTTTCCCAATAATATCTTGGACTTAAACTAAATTTCAGAATATTAGATCCCATTTCATGAATAGCCTTTGCTGTTTCAACAAGATTTGTTTCTTCTGTAAACTTATATTTAGCTCCTACAGTCTGAGTGCCTATTATGTAATTAAATTCTTTCAAATCAGCATCTATACTATAATTATTGTTACACGATAACAGCATAAATAACAAAACGACTAAAATATTTATTCCAACCTTTTTCATAAAACAATTTTTATATTACAACATACTATTTATAAAAGAAACAACTATTTCCCCCTTTTCCATCCTCAGCTACATATTTCCATTCACCATTTGTCTTATACAATATGCATACACATGGATTAGATATGAAAAATTTAGTCTCTGCATCAGGTAATATATATTCATAATCTGTTTTTTTTACTACAAGAAATACCATTTCCCTCTCTTTGTCAAATATTTCTATTATACCATCCCCTGATTTATATTCAATTTTATCAATCTTATTGCTTACATTATCATTTACACCAACATTAGGAATTATAAAGTACGAAAATAAATTATCATCCAGTTCACTATCATATACTCCAGAAACTGTAAATACAGGTAAAGATAAAACAGAGTCTGATAGTGCGTTATTTATATTCTTCCATGCCCCTTTATGCTTTTTGTTAGATACATAGACTTTCTCTTTACCATTTATATGATAGCATATTGAGTCATGCCATATATTATTAAAATTACCTATTTTTTCATCTGTAATTAATTTATTTCCATCTACAAAAACATTACCTTTTAAAAAACATTGATTCAATGTTTCAAACACTAATTTATCGGAATCTATATTAGATAATGAAGTTAAAGACAATACCTTATCAGGAAAACAAGCCCAACATCTTAGTGCTTTTATTCCATTTTTTTCGTAATCATATCCCATAATTCCAAAATCACCTTTAGAAACTGAATAAACAAATTCTGTTGTACCTTCAGCACCTTTTGTCCAATTATATACTGGTAACTCTAAAGAATCTTGCTCTGCAATACTTCCTGGTAACTGTTTCCAATTCCATAATGGAAATATACCTTCATATTCATCTCCACGCCTACTAATAAACTGGGTTCCATACCCTAAATAATAACCTTTAAGATTTTCCCCATTACCAGTTTCTGTAGCAACAATCCTATTTGAACATGATTTTACAGAGAAAAAGAAGTCATTACCATGATTTACCATTAAATCTATTCTTGGAAATGATTTCACACCACGCAATTCCTTTTCACGAGACTCACCTTTTAACTGAGAAATAAAGTCTTTAAACAAATGTTTTCTCTTTATATCAACTTTTGAAATTAGATCAGCAGCTTTAATTATTGTATTTATTTTACTGTCTGGACGAGCTATCTCACGTCCCATAGATGTATATTCAAGCATTTTTTTATAAGAACACCACTGTTGGCCTTCTAACAAATAATTTGACAATACAGACATACAATTATCAGGTAACGAATATTTTGTATTATTCAAAGAATACAAAATTTGTGCTGCTGTCAAACTAAAAGCTTTACCATAACCAAATGAGTAAGATTGATTTCCATGTTGATAAAAACTATAATCCGGCTGTATGCCTTCTTTTGTTGTTACAACAATTTCTTTAGCTGAAGCTTTTGATACTTTCATAAGTCCGTTATTATCGTGTGATAAAACAGAAGCCATAATATGATTAAAAGTTTCCCACAACAAATTTTGACCTGTGGCAGGACCATAGTAATCATAAAAATCCGGTTTAACAGCCAAATTCATAAATGGAATACATTTATTTATCTTTACCGGATCAATATATCTCTGCATCAATATTAACACTGTGCCCATTTCCATTGGCACTCCAATCAAATTCCACCATCCATTGGAAGCCTTTTGCGGATTTTTTATCCAAAAATCCACTCCATTCAATATACCCTCTAACAACTGATTATCATTATAAAAAGGATTGTCATCTATCAAAAATCTTTTTGACATATAGGAAAGACGTCTCCAATGAATACCAGGTTGCCATTCTGAATTTGTCTGATCCGAATAATCCAAATCATAGAATACCCCCCTCTCTGTATCTATGCTTTCCATTAAATGATTTATATCATAATTATAATCTTCAGAGTAATACAACAGTACCTCAAATAATTTTTCATTTATACTATGAATATCATTCTGTGAATGGATAGCCAACAGATTAATTGAAAAAGCAAATAATAAAAAATAAAACAAACAAAATCTTTTACACATAATTACACATAATTGTTTTTAAAATATAGGCAACAGGTTTATATTCGCCATCAAAATCTATAATTGAGGTATTGGCAGGAGTTGGGAAACAATCATGTCCCATCCAAATAATAAATCCACCACAAGCAGGAAATCTTTTTTTCGCCTCAGCTAAAGCAATTGAAAGACCTTTCTCTTGACGCTTTTGACTCCATTCTATATATTTTTTCAATGGAACAGATTTTAAATCCGGATTACTTTTCAAAAAATGCTCATCTTCCACCCACCACAAAAAACGTGTCCATATAGGATTGTAAGGTCCAACATCTGATAAATATTCCTCAGGATAATACTTCCTGAATAGGTTTATTGATGAAGCCCCTGGAACTCCTGCTTCTGAATGAAACAAAGCATCTGATTCAGACCAATATTTCTTTATATTAGACATTTCATCATCGGAAGGTTCTTCTGGTAACCACCACGGACCATGTACATCCCCCATTATGCTATCTCCATAAAACGATTTATCATTATAAATAACGGGGCCAGAAGGAGAAGCTGGAACCAAACGATGAAAATTATCCATACATTCAACCGTACGTTTTATCTCCCTCAACATAGGATGAGTAAAATCAAGTGGAGCCTTATTATCGTATGTATATAACTCATTCCCTCCTCCCCACATCAATAATGAAGTATGATAATGACGTCTTCTGATATAACATTCAACAATATCTTTCATCCGTAATATTATATTACTATCATCAGATGGAGTATTATCAATGCCAGATGAAGATAATGGAAACTCTTGCCATACCAAAATACCCAATTCATCGCACAGATTATAAAAACATTCTTTCTCTAAAAATCCACCACCCCAAATTCTTAGTATATTTACCCCTAAATCTTTATACTTCAATAACAAAGAACAATATTCCTCTTCTGTAACATCTGCAAACATTACTTTTACAGGTGTCCAATTAAAACCTTGAAGAAAAACCGGTTCACCATTTATCTTACATAACCAGGACAATGAATCCGAAGAATGTTTTTTGCAACTATCCCATTCAATTTTTCTAAAACCTATCTTACGAATTACTCTATCTAAAATTTTATTTTTGTTATCAATCAATTCATATTCAAGTGAATATAAGTATTGTTTGCCTTTACCATTGGGATTCCATAATAGGATATCATCAATACTCAAGAAATATCCTTTTGAAAAATCATTATCCAATATAGTATCAACTAAAATATTGTTGGTCGAATCTTTCAGAATTACATGTAATCGACAAGAATTGTTCCAAGATAAATCTTTAAAGAAAATAAATCCCTTTTTAAGTTTTAAATCAACATCTGTGAAAGTCAATAGTGATGAAAGATCAAAATCATCTAAAGATTCAATATAAATATTATCCCATATACCTATTTGTACCAATCTTGGACACCAATCCCAATTATAATAAAATCTCGGTTTAATTAATTTAGTTTTAGATGTCCAATAGACTTGACCTTGATATTTTTCTGGTGAATAGAAAATTATTGATAAAATATTATTTTCTGTATTAATATATGGTTTAATATCGAATTTATAAGAAATAAAAGCACTGCTAAATTCTCCTACTTTATTACCATTTAACCATATTTCACCTTCGCCATCAAGTCCTAGACAATTAAGTATATACTTTCGTTCATTATTTCTAAAAAAATCTCCCGGTATGTTTGTCTGGTATATCCAATGTCTATTTTCAACCCATTCAATTCCATAACTATTCAATCCATAATTCCAGTCATTAATGATACCAGAATCTAATAACACTTTTTGAACAGACCCTGGAACATTAGCTTTAATCGGAGGGTTAGAGAACTGAATTATTTTTCCAGTATTCATCTGTTCATCCAATTTCCAATAATATGGATGTGTTCCAGTCAATGTCCAATCAAGGCTAGATAAATTAAACCTACATTTCATATATTACAATAATTTTATTCTAATAATATTTATTCAGTTCTAGGACAAACCAATAAATTACGACCTTTTAATAATAATTTTTACACTTTTCAAATTCTTCATATCTGATGTTCCACCATAAAGAATTTCGTATTCACCTTCAAGTGTACGCATCGTATTGGTGTTTGTGTCGAACCATTCGAAGCTTTCAGGAGTAAGTTGGAATTTCACATTACTTGTCTTTCCCTGTTCTATATTTACACGTTTGAATTCTCTTAAAGTCAATATAGGACCTTGCTTGTCGTCCGGATGGCGCAAATAAATCTGAACAACTTCTTCTCCGTCGCGCTTACCGACATTACTTACCGGTATTTCAAGCGAAAGTGTTTCGTCAGCCTTTATTGTTTGTGAACTTAAAATAGCGTCTCCATATTTGAAGGATGTATAGCTCAGACCGTGACCGAATGGGAATAACGGTTCGTCTGTGAAATATCTGTATGTACGACCTTTCATTGAATAATCTTCGAAGTCAGGCAATTGGCTTGTGCTCTTGTAGAAAGTGAGCGGAAGTCTTCCTGCAGGATTATAATCCCCCATAAGGGTTGCTGCTACAGCTCTACCACCTGCCTGTCCAGGATACCATGCCTGAAGGATAGCGTCGCACAGCTGTGCTTCTTTTGTAAGTGCCATAGCCGAGCCTGAGAAGTTGACCATAACGATTTTCTTTCCGGCTTTTTTCAAGGCAGTAAGCAACTTGGTCTGTATTGCAGGCAATTCTATACTTTCTCTGTCACCACCGTTGAATCCGGGTATTCTAATTGGCATTTCTTCACCTTCAAGTTGAGGTGAAATACCACTGGCAAATATAACTACATCTGCATCTTTTGTTTTGTCTACCGTAGAAGAGAGATTTAATGGGACTTCTCGTCCAAAATCAAAGTTCAGTGTTGCACAGTTTCCTTCTGTAGCAACATAATCCACTTTTATATCATATTCTTTTCCTTTTTCGACATTCATCTCGTAAGCATGCGAGTTCTTAACGTTTAGCCCCGATACAACTTCTTTTCCGTCTATATATAATCTGATATGTCCCTGAGTCTGGAAGCTGAATGCTATTGTTTCATCTTTTAACGGTTTCAGTTTTGATTCATATCTTGCCGAGAAGTTTCCAAGGTTCACGCCTGGAGCGAATACTGTGGCACCGGCTGTTGTGAAATGGAAAGGAGTTCCTACATGGGCTAGAACATCAGGGTTACCTTCCTGCTTCATTTTGTTCCAGTACATGGCTTTGAACCCTTTTTCCCCATTGGCACTACATAGGTCGAACAAACTTTGCAAAGAAACTTCAGATGTGTGGTCGCATCCCTGTTCGTATATAATCTGTGATTCAGGAATGATTTCTTTCAGTCCTTCCAGCAATGTTATAGTCTTGCTTGGGAATCCGTTATAGTTACCCCATTGCATTACAGAATCGTTCGCGTTGGGTCCTATGACTGCTATCTTCATATTCTTGTTTAACGGGAGTATGTTGTTTTTGTTTTGAAGTAGAACAAGTGATTCTTCTGCCATTTTCAGTGCAAGATCTTTGTGCTCTTTGCAATCGACTACACTGTAAGGGATTTCTTTCCATGAAACATTTTCATCCATTTCGCCAAGCTCAAAACGTGCAGTCATCAGGCGCTTCAACGAATTGTCAAGAGTTTCTTCTTTTATCAATCCTTGTTTTACTGCATCAACCAGAGAACCAAAGCTTTCACCACATTCCAGATCTGTTCCCGAATGTACAGCTTTTGTGCTCGCATGTTGAGCGTCAGGTTCAGTGTTATGATGTCTTTCGGTATAGAAGTCGGCTATAGCCCAACAGTCGGACAGGACAATACCTTTAAATCCCCATTCATCGCGCAGAATCTGTTGCAAAAGCCTTGTACTTCCGCAACATGGTTCACCCTCAAATCTGTTATAAGCACACATCACTTCTTTTACTCCGGCTTTAGTCACCAGATCCTTGAATGCCGGAAGATAAGTTTCCCATAAATCGCGTGGGTCTATATTTTCAGCATTGAACACATGTCTGTTCCATTCCGGTCCGCTATGTACGGCATAATGTTTTGCACATGCATGAAGTTTGTCGTATTTGGTGGAGTCGGGTCCCTGTAGTCCTTTGACTACGCTGATACCCATCCTGCCTGCCAGATACGGGTCTTCGCCATATGTTTCCTGTCCTCTTCCCCAACGTGGATCCCTGAAAATATTTACGTTTGGAGTCCAAAAAGTCAGTCCCTGATATCTCTGCAAATCTCCTGATTTTGAGAATTCTGTGTTTTTTGCTCTGGCTTCATCGGAAACGGCTGTGAATACATCGTACAATAATTCGTCATTAAATGATGCAGCCATACCGATACATTGTGGAAATACCGTTGCTGTTCCAGCTCTTCCTACACCGTGTAATGCTTCGTTCCACCAGTCGTATTTCTTTATTCCAAGTCGTGGAATAGCTGGCGAATTCATTTGCATTAGTGATACTTTTTCTTCCAGATTTAATCTGCTGATAATGTCTTCAGCTCTTTCTTCGGGCGATAATGAAGTGTTTTTGTAGGCCGGTTCCTGACATGAAAAAAATAGTATTCCCAAAACTACAAAAATAAAATATTGTAATGTCGCACAAATTTTCATATAACTATAATTGCTTGTATTTAAGATATTAAAGTTTAATGGTAATTTTTTGTTTCTAAGTTCATTCATAAAAACATACAACGAACGTGTTTTATTAAATTATCGCTAATAATATTAACATCAACTTTAAGGTTTTTACTATTTAATTTTACTATATACAATACACATATAGTTTTTTATTAAAAGTCAGATTTACTTTTAAACAGATTATTAATTTATTGATTTAAATAGATTATTCTAAAATAAATATCATATATACAATATTTAGAGCTATGATTATCAGTAGTCCTATTCCTTTATCCTAATAAACAATCAACATCTCGTTAATAGATATTTACTTTTTCAAATGGTCAAATAACCATAAAACTAAATTATCTAACTGTTCCTGATAGAACCAATGGCCAGTTTCTGGAACTATATCAAAAAATTTTTCATTTTTAACACTATTAGCTACACAATATACTGATGTTGGAGGACAAGTCACATCGTTATATCCCCATGTCATATAGAAAGGTACATTTATATTTCTTGCAAAATTTACTACATCATAATAAGATAAAGATTTTTTATATACTTCATATAAAGGATTATCTGGAGTCATACCTTTAAAAATGTGTGGCCATCCTCCTGCCCTTCCATATAGATATCCAGTCAAATCACACAATGCTGGATGGATAGCAGCACATGCTGTTATACGTTTATCCAAAGCTGCTGTAACAATTGACAATGCACCCCCTTGACTATTACCAAAAACTCCGATATTTTTCTTGTCAAAAGAATCTATTTCATAAAAAACATCCAATGCTCTTACACAACCTAAAAATACACGTTTATAATAATTATCATTCTTATTTTCTGCACCAAATTTAGAATATCCGTACAAAGAATTACTTCTCAAATCTTCATATAATGAATTATTATAAGTCAAAGGTATACCATGTATACCAATACTTAGTACAATGGCACCTTTAGATGCAGTTGAAATATCTGGACCTAATTTCCATACTCCAGCTCCAGGTAATCTTAATATTGCAGGGCATTGTTTCTTATACTTAGGGATAGCTAGCCAACCATAAATACGAGAATCTTTCCTATAGTTAGCAAAACTTATATGAAATACATCAACTTTATCTGTTGACATATCTACCATATACTCCTTCTTTAAATCCAATGGCAAATCATTAGATTTTATTGCCTCTTTCCAAAAATCATCAAAATCATTAGGTTTAAGAACTGTTGGCTCAATCAGTTCTGGAGAAAACCCTAACGTCACCATTCCATTGTAATCATAATTATTATATCGTAAACTTGCCGTACATCTCAAAAATCCTGGTTCATTTAAAGTTCCAATATTTATCTTACAATTACCATTTCTAACATGTACCATTTTGGTCTCATATTTCATTTTCTCTTTTCCATAGTTAAAAACTATATCAATATCTTCATTTAATGGGACATTATTCTTAACTACTCTCACAGTTATTTCAACATTCTCTCCAACTCTATATAACCAATTCGCATTCTGCGGAGACAATTCTATACGTATCAATTGTTGTTGAACCGGTTGAGAAAATAAAGAAATAACCGTGATTAAAGAAAAAAAGAATAAAAAACAAAGCCTTCTCATACTATAAAAATATTAAATATTCTATCAAACATAATACGGTCAGTATACCACAAAGTACCCTAAAATTTTTATACCAAACAACATTCTTCAATTCCCTAGTTTCATCCCTCCATAATTGTATTTTCCATGTGTTTGCCTCAACTTTTTCAACTGGAGGCAAAGATGTACAAAGACTAACTGAAGCCATAACAAGCATACTTATTATCATTAGTATTGGTGCTAACATCAAATAATGTATTCCTATATTTATCCCTAGACCATATTTTAATCCCATTATAACGAATGCTACTACAAGACCAAACATTAGTCCTGAAAATGCTCCTATAGCATTGGCTCTCTTCCAAAATACTCCGATAAAAAATGCTCCTACAATTGGGGGTGCGATATAAGAAACCATTTCCTGATAATAACCAACTAAAGAATCGAATTTCTGAATAAACGGTGCCCAAGTTACTGCTATAACTAAAGCTACAAAAGAAGCAATTTGCCCTACTTTAACCATCTTTTTTGAATCATCTACTTTAACATATCGCGAGTAGAAGTCCATTGTAAATAAAGTAGATACAGAACTTAATGTAGCACTTAACGTAGATGTTAAGGCTGAGATCATAGCTGCAATAATTACTCCTATCAATCCAACAGGAAGTAATTTTACAATAAGTCGTGGATAAACCTCATCGGTATTTATCCCATATGTTTCTTTTAACACTCCTCCACTTATAATTTCATTTGGCAATACATTTCCAACTCCAAACAAGTCTATACCACGAGCTATTAACCCTGGCATAATAAATATAAAAAGCGTGAACATATAAAGGAAACCAACAAACAATACCCCTTTACGTCCTTCATCTATCGATTTAGCAGATAATACACGCTGTACCATAACCTGATTATTCCCCCAAAAGTAAAAACTTAGTATGGTAACACCAAACAAAAGACCTGGCCATGGTACAGTGGGATCGTCTATGGGTCTTATCAATTTAAGCCAAACTCCATCATTAAATTTATTTATAAAATTTTCCCATCCTCCAATACTATTAAAACACAATATAGATAATATTATAGAACCTACTAACAATATTACAGACTGTATCGCATCAGCATTTATAACAGAAGACAATCCTCCTACAATAGTATAACTACCTGCAACTAACCCCATACCTATTATTATCCACATCATATCAATATCAGGAAACATCATCTTAAGAATCAATGCACCAGTATATAATGCGGCTGCAGCATCAAGAAAAACATTTCCGATAATAGTAATAAAGGAAAAATACAATCGTGACCGCCCATCAAAACGTCTTTCCAAAAATTCAGGTATCGTATATATACCTGATTTAATATAAAATGGCAAAAAAAACATTGCAAAAAAGATCATCACAAATACAGCCATCAGATTATAATTAAACACAGCTATTCCACTTATAAAACCTTCACCAGAATGTCCAATAAGAGTGGAACTTGATATACTCGCAGCAAACAGAGACAAACCAACCATAGGCCATGACATACTTTTTCCTGCAAGGAAATATGATTCCGAGTCGGAAGTCTTACTATTACGCAAAGCCCACCATATTATACCTATAACGAATAAAACTATTATCGTTATATCTATTACAGATATTGATCCAACCATTTTATATATATTTTATTACCTATTTACTTACTATCCTTTTTAATAAAATCAACCAGTTCATTTAAATTGCATGTCGCAACACAGCACCATTGATCCGAAGCACCATAATATACATACAATTCATCATTAAGAACAACAGCTCCTGTTGGAAAAACGACTCCCCATTTATACAATCCATTTTTTTCAAAACTAGTTTCAGGTTCCATAATAAAATGTTGTGTTTTATAAAGAACCTTTGTAGGATCATCCAAATCAAGAAGACATGCTCCAACACGATATGTAAAGTTTTTGTCAACCCCGTGATATAATAATAACCAACCGCTTTCTGTTTTAATTGGAGGAGTATTACCTCCGACTTTCACTTCCCATTCTTCTTCACCTTTTAATAGTAATTTACTTGGAACATCCCAACTCATCAAATCATCAGAAGATTTAATCCAAATTGCAGGATAATCAGTTCCATATTCAGTACCAACAAAATTCTTTGGACGATGTAACATATAAAATCTACCATTTATTTTTTCCGGGAAAATAATAACATCCCTATCATCAAGTGAAGGATGGGTCAAACGTCCTACTTTTTTAAAGTTTATAAGGTCTTTCGTCACAGCCAAAGCTGTATTTCCAACATTCTCCCTCAAACATTTTGGTGCAAAGTTATTATGTTCAGGTGTCTCAATAACGTCATATGCATTTTCCCAATAACGTCCTGGAGGATATGGACGAAATGCATATGTCATATAATACTCATCATCAAACTTTACAATTCGTGGATCTTCTACAGACCCTGCATCAAAACTATTTGCAGTTGGAGACAATACAGGCTTATCTGATACTCGTTTAAAATGAAACCCATCATCACTAACTGCAAGACCTATATAAATATAATGTTCTTTATCATCGCCTGCAGCTCTATACAATAAATAGAATTTACCATTATCATAAAATACAGCAGGATTACAAACAACAAGACTTTCCCATGAATTTTTGGGATTCGGAGATAAAATTGGATTTCCTTCAAATTTTCTTAGTTTCATATACAATTACAATAAATTATTATAAACAAGATTTATAAATTCAATGAAAATAATTATTTTATGCAAAATAAACCTGTTTAATTCAGGAATATATATACTATTCTGTTCAATGATTATAGTTTTATTCATTTAACTTCATGAAAATAAATGTATCACATGATATTCTAGACTTAATCTAATAAATGATACCAATAAATTTAATACGATTAAAATTTTATAAGATAGAGAAACTAGTTATACTTTTAGTACATAAAAATTTTATTTTATAACCTTTTTCCCAAACAAACCAGGCATAAGCGATAGCATTCCCATTTGCCTGAGTTGCTGTAAAATCTCCACTTTTGGCTACAACGGCACGGGAAGAAAAGACGTGGACTCTTATAGGCGGATTGGTCTGAAAGAACGGTTTACGTCTTTTTCCCTCCAGGAATGTCAGCTTCAGGAACATGGCTGCTTTGGTTCCTTCATCCGATATATCCAAGGCTTTCTCTATAAATTCCAGGGCTATCTTAT
>OHAS01000361.1_pt1 | contig 38990 bp, 41 predicted proteins | sample 1577131 | NCBI WGS metagenome assembly OHAS01 (sample SAMEA3541566, study PRJEB24748) | human gut metagenome | biome: human gut; feature: human-associated habitat; material: faeces | place: China | collected 2012 | reverse complement strand
AGCTCCTTATTTTCCTTTGAAAAAATAGTTTGTGTTGTCCGGCGGACAAATTTGACGCCTGCACCAGCTGGTCGGCGCGTATGCCGCTTCCAAAAAGCCCGGGCTGCTGATCTGCGTGGGCGATGAGAACGCTCGACAGATGGCGTCCGCCGCCCGTCTTATGGGTATGGACGAGGACAGCATCCAGGTAGTTCCGGATTGCGACAGGCTCATCGCCCGCTATTCGCATGTTCTCGCCCCTACCGACCTTGTACTTGTTAAGGGCTCGCGCTTTGTGGGCCTCGACCGCTTTGTTGAAGAGGTGTGCTAGATGTTCTTCAACCCCGCTTACCCAACGTATCAGGCGTTTGTCGCCCTGGGTATCGCTGCTATAGTTACGGCGCTCCTCATGCCGCTGTGGATCAAGCTTCTTAAAATCGAGGGCATTGGCCAGCAGGTTCGCGCCGACGGTCCCAAGCGCCATCTGGTAAAGCAGGGCACCCCCACCATGGGCGGCGTGGTGATCCTGCTGGGCATAGTGGTATCCTGCCTGCTGCTGGCGCAGCCCGCGCCCTCCATCATGCTGGCTGCCGGCGCCGCGTTGGCCACCGGTGCGCTGGGCCTGCTCGATGACGTTACCTCCGTGGCGCAGGGCCGCTCGCTTGGCTTGACGCCGCGAGCCAAGATGGTGGGTCTCACGTTGATTGTGGTCGCGTTCTTCCTCGCCGCCGTCAACCTGTGCGGCGTGGAACCGGTCATTCGCTTCCCCGGCGGGTTCGCGATCGATCTGGGTGTCCTCACCACCACGTTCAGCGTAGCGGGCACCACCATCTCGGTGCCCTGGCTCTACCTCGTCTTTGTGTTCCTCCTGCTTGCGGGAATGTCCAACGCCGTCAACCTCACCGACGGTCTTGACGGCCTCGCCGGCGGTACGGTTATGATCGCCATGTTGGTCATGGCCGCCATCTGTTTCTTGCGCGGAGACCCCAACCTGGCCATCTTCTGCGCCGCATGCGCGGGCGGTTGCCTTGGCTTTCTATGGTTCAATGCCTATCCGGCAAGCATCTTCATGGGCGATACCGGTTCGCTTGCGCTGGGCGCGGGCTTTGCCGCCGTCGCCGTGCTCACCAACACGGAGGTCATCTCTTTGGTAGTGGGCGGCTTGTTCATCGTCGAGGCGCTCTCCGTCATCATCCAGGTCGTCAGCTTTAAGGCCACGGGCAAGCGCGTCTTCCTCATGGCGCCCATTCATCACCATTTCGAGAAGCTTGGCTGGGCGGAGACCAAGGTGGTCATCCGCTTCTGGATCATCGCCGCCGCATGCGGGGCGCTGGGCCTCGCCTTCTTCTTCCAACTTGCATAGGGGAGTACCCATGTCATTGCCAGATCGATTTTCTCTGCTGGTCCTCGGCCAGGGAACCACGGGGCTCGATGTCGTCTCCTGGGCCCTGCGCCATCGCGGCGATCGCGTCGACTCCATTACGGTGTACGGCGGCGGCTCCTCTTCGCCTACGGAGAAAACCCGCTCGCTCGAGGCGTCGGGTGTTGAGTTCGTCTACGGCACCGAGCTTGTTCAGGGATCGTATGACGTGTGCGTAGCCAGCCCCGGCATCTCGGAGTTCTCCGAGTTCTTTGGTTCTGCTCGCGCGGCGAGCGTCCAGATTATGGGCGAGCCCGAGTTTGCCTGGCGTCTGTCTCCCCAGCGCTGGTGCGGCATCACGGGCACCAATGGCAAGACCACCACCACCTCGCTCACCCAGCACCTGCTGCGCTCTAGCGGTATGGCGGCCTCTGCCGTGGGCAACATCGGCATGACCGCCATCAGCGCCGTTGATTCGCGCTCGCAGGGGGACTGGCTGGTCGCCGAGCTCTCCAGCTACCAGCTGGCCACCACGTGCGAGCTTCATCCCCGCGTGTCCGTGCTGCTCAACATCACGCCGGACCACCTTGCCTGGCACCGCTCGCATGATAACTACGCCCGCGCCAAGATCAGCCTCTTTAAGAACATGGACAGGGATGATCTTGCGATCGTGGATGTGGAGGACGATGGCATCAACGCCTACCGCGACCAGATCTTCGTTTCAGGCAGGCGCGTGCTGAGTGTCTCCTTTGAGGATCCGGGCACCGCTGACGCGGCCTTTGTGCGCGACGGCGTCCTTACGGTGCGTTTGGCGGACGATGAGACGTCGCTGGTGAGTGCGGGCGAGCTCAAGATCTTTGGTCACCATAACGTGATCAATGCGCTCGCGGCCTCTGCTGCGGCCCTTGCTTGCGGCGCCACCGCGGTCGGTGTTCGCGAGGGCCTCAAAGTCTTCGCCCCGTTGGAGCATCGCGTCGAGCCGTGCGGCGAGCTCGACGGTGTCCGCTATGTCAACGATTCCAAGGCGACCAACACCGATGCCGTCCTCAAGGCGCTTACCGCGTTTCCGCAAGACCGCGTGATCTTGCTGCTTGGCGGCCATGATAAGGGCACGCCCCTGGACGAGTTCGCTGAGCAGGTCGCCGCTCAGGTGGGCGCCGTCGTCTGCTTTGGCGAGGCGCGTGAGCGATTCCAGCACGCGCTGGAGGAGACCGAGGGCGCAAGCGACATCGACATCGCGGTCGCCAGCGACCTGTGCGACGCCGTAGACGTCGCGCGTTCGCTCGCCAGCAGGGGAGACGTGGTGCTGCTATCGCCCGCGTGCTCGTCTTTTGACGAGTTCTCCGGGTTTGAAGAGCGCGGACGCCGCTTTAAGGCGTACCTGCAAGAGCTGCGCGAGCATGCAGCGGAAGTTGAAATGGACTAGGGGCGGTTTTAAGGAATCGCAACGTTATAGTTGGACGAGGAGCTGCCAGTGGCACGTGATACGCGAAGCAACCAGGATGCGCGCATGGACGCACGCGCCGGGGAAGGGGTTCGCGGCCGGGCCGAGCGCCCCCGCCGCCGTCGCGCTACCGAGTTTGAGCATTCCGGCATGGGCGAGCGTCTGATCGCCGGTGTTCCCGCGCGCATCATGGCGCCCCGCCTGGTGTTTATCGTCTGTCTTGCGGCGCTGTGCTCATTCGGATTGCTTATGGTGTATTCGGCCTCTTCGGTCGAGGCGCTTCAAGAGACCGGCAGCTCGACGTACTTCCTGTTCCGTCAGTCTGCATTCATGGCGTTTGGTTCGTTGATCATCTTCGCTATGTGTAAGTTGCCGTTCCTTTCCCTTGATAGCTACAAGTTCCGGTGGAGCACCGCGTTCTGGTTCTTCGTCGTTGTCTCCCTCGCGGCAACGTTTGTAATCGGTGCTGCGGCTGGTGGCGCTTCGCGTTGGCTTGATTTCTTCGGCTTTAATTTTCAGCCCTCAGAGTTTGCCAAGCCCGTAATCATCATATTCGCAGCCAAGCTTGCCGAGGATTATTACTGGAATCACGCTGTAGACTCCAGGTCACTTTTGGTTAGCCTTGCCTTTGCAGTGGGCATTCCGGTCTTGTTGGTGTTCATGCAGCCGGATCTGGGTAGTTCTGTCATTATTTTGACCACTGTCTTGTTCATCTTTGTTCTTGCCGGAATGCCGGTGAAGCTGACCCTTGGCATTGTTGGTATCGCTGCCGCGGCTGGCTTCGCTGCCATTGCCGCCAAACCGTATCGTCTTGCTCGCTTGATGGTCGCGCTTGATCCCTGGAAGGACGCATACGGAGATGGGTACCAGGCGACGCTGGCCATCATGGCGTTCGCGTCGGGCGGATTGTTCGGCCGAGGTATCGGTGGGTCGACCATGAAGTACAACTACCTGCCCGAGGCGCATAACGACTATATCCTTGCCATTATTGGCGAGGAGCTTGGCCTGGTTGGCACGCTTTTGTTCTTTGCTGTGTACATCGTATTGGTTGTGGCGGGCTTCAAGATTGGGTCGCGTAGCAAAGACAGATATGGGCAATTGATCGCTTATGGCTGTTCGTCTATGTTGGCGGTTCAGTTCTTCGTCAACGTCATGGGCATCTTGAGTCTTACGCCCATGACGGGAAAGCCCATTCCCTTTATCAGTTACGGCGGCTCTTCAATTGTGTCTGCAATGATTTTGGCCGGTCTTATCCTGCGCGTCTCGATCGAGAGCAACCAGACCACCATCCATGACGTGCGTCGCCAGAGCCTCTCCGTGGTTGATCGCGACCGCGGTGGACGGGCCACCTCATCTGGCTTTAGCGTGCTTACGGGCGGCGGCTCCGCGCGAGGCGAATCTTCGCGCGGGCGTTCCTCGCAGTCGGGCTCGCCGCGTCAGGGGGGTTCCACCCGGGGCGCAAGGTCCTCGTCCACATCCTCGCGGGGTCCTGCGGGCTATGGTCGTACCGGCATCTCCGGAGGCTATGATCGCGTGAACCTTAACGGCGACCCCTCGGACCGCTTGCGGTCGCGCGATTCCGGCCCGCGCGTGAACAGGTATGATGGTTCTGGCCGGCGCGACAACCATGGTGGTCGCGGCGGATATTCAAATTCAACCAGGAGGGGTCGTTATGACCGATAAGCTCTCTGTCGCTATCGCCGCCGGCGGCACTGCCGGACACGTTAATCCCGCACTTGCGCTTGCGGAGGAGCTGCGGCAGCGTGGACATGCGGTCCGCTTTTTTGGCGAGTCGCGCCGCCTTGAAGGCAAGTTGGTGCCTCAGGCAGGATTCGACTTCTTTCCCGTGCACGTCACCGGCTTTGACCGGGCCCGCCCATGGACCCTGGCGACCGCCCTGTACCATCTAAGCCGCGAGCAATCCAGGCTTGTCCGTGCGTTTAAGGACGATGCCTCGCTCAAACCGGACGTGGCCATCGGCTTTGGCGCCTACATCGAGCTCCCGCTTATGCGCGCCGCCGCCAAGATGGGTGTCCCCGTGGCGCTGCACGAGCAAAACTCCGTACCCGGCCTTGCCAACAAGCAGTCCGCCAAGACCGCGTCTCTTATCGCTATTGCGCAGCCCAGCGTTGAGAAGATCTTCCGTGAACATGCCGGCGCCCATACCAAGATTGTTATGACCGGCAACCCGGTGCGCCGCTCCGTGCTTGAGGGCGATCGCGCTCGCGGCCGCGCTGCGCTGGGGGTGGGCGAGGACGAGACCTTGCTGCTGGTCTTTGGCGGCTCTCTTGGCGCCCATCACCTCAACGAACGCATCGCCGCGTTAAAAGAGCGCCTGCTTTCAGTCCCCGGCTTGCATGTTATGCACTCGACCGGTGCCGACGACTTTGAGGCGACGCGCGACCTTTTGGCCCTGACGGATGCCGAGGCAAGCCGTTGGACGGTCCAGCCCTATATCCAGGATATGGGCGATATGCTGGCGGCGGCGGATCTGGTGCTCTCGCGCGCCGGGGCCTCGTCCATCGCCGAGATCGCCGCCCTGGCCGTGCCCTCCGTGCTGGTGCCCTATCCCCACGCCACGGCGGACCACCAAACCACCAACGCCCGCTTCTTGGTAGATGCCCATGCGGCTGTGATGTTCGCGGACGTGGATATCGATGGCAAGGCGTTTGAGGATACCCTGGCAGACCTGCTGGCGAACTCGTCCAAACGCTCCGCGATGAGGCGGGCGGCCAAGGATTTGGCGCAAGACCGCGCGGCGCAGATGCTCGCGGACCAGATAGAGGCATTGGTTCGCTAACCGCTTGCATGCCCCCATCCTGCTGGTTGATTTGCTTGGGCGATCGCCTGCGGGATGGGGGTATTTTCCTATGCGTGCGCGGTGAGTGCATAAGGGCGCGCATGAGAGTACAATAGATAAGTTAATCATGTAAGCGACGCTACGAGGAGTAGGCATGTCGAACATCGTAGTACCCGAGGCAACCGAGGCGCCCGCGTTTAAGAGCGCGCATTTCATTGGCATTGGCGGCGCCGGCATGAGCGGCATCGCGCTGGTGCTGCATGAGCGCGGCTACGCGGTGAGCGGCTCGGACCTCAAGACCTCCCGCTACATCCGCCAGCTCACCCGAGCCGGCGTCGATATCCATATTGGTCATGAGGCCAAGACCATCGACGAGGTCAAGCCCGAGGTGGTTGTTGTTTCGACCGCTATTCCCGAGACCAACCCGGAGCTGGTTCGCGCACGCGAGCTGGGTATTCCCGTGTGGCCTCGCGCCAAGATGCTCTCTGCGCTGGGCCAGGGCTACACCACTGTCGCCGTGGCGGGTACGCATGGCAAGACCACCACGTCTTCTATGTGCGCCACCATGCTCGACCGTATGGACCTGGACCCCAGCTTCCTTATCGGCGGCATCGTCGAGGGCTATGACACCAACGGCCGCAACGGCTCGGGCGAGTTCTTTGTCGCCGAGGCGGACGAGTCCGATAGCTCCTTTTTGTACCTCAACCCCAACGTGGTGGTCGTTACCAACGTCGAGGCGGACCACATGGACCATTACTCGTCCCTTGAAGAGATCGAGGAGACGTTCTGCACGTTCATGAATCTGGTGGGCGAGGACGGTTGCGTTATCGCGTGCGGCGACCAGAAGCGCCTAGCCGAGCTTGCCCGTTCTACCGGCCGTCGCGTGATCACCTATGGCGTCGATGCCGATAACGACGTGGTCTGCATCCCCGGCGAGTCGATGCATGCCATCGGCGCAACCTTTACGGTGAAGCTGCCCGACGGCACCACCCATGAGGTTTCCATCAAGCACAACCCCGGCCATCACAACATGCTCAACGCCACCGCATCGCTCACCGTGAGCTACGTGCTTGGGCTGGACGTGGACGCTGCCGCCCGGGCGCTTTCCAGCTTTGAGGGAGTGCGCCGCCGCTTCACCCATGTGGGCGATGTCAACGGCGTGACGTTGGTGGACGATTACGGCCACCATCCCACCGAGATCAAGGCGACCCTTGCCGCGGCAAAGGACCTTGCTTTCAAGCACGTGTCCGTTGTGTTCCAGCCGCATCGTTACTCGCGCTTGCAGGCGCTGCGCGATGATTTCGCCAACGCTTTCGCGGACGCCGACAAGCTCATCTTGATCGACGTGTTCCCTGCGGGCGAGATGCCCATTCCGGGCGTTACCAGCAAGATGCTTGCCGACAGGGTGCGCGAGCTGCATCCCGGTATGGACGTGCGCTACGTTGCCGATCGCGCCGACCTTATGCAGTGCATCGATGAGACCGTCTCGGACGGCGACCTGTTGATCACCATGGGCGCCGGCGACGTCACCACCGTGGGTCCCGACTACCTCGAGCACGTGCAGCGGCTCGATAGCGACCGCTAGATCGCCATGGGTCTGTTCAACGCCGTCATGTCCCTCTCGGGACTCATCGATACCGAGGTTGTAGAGGACGAGCGCCTTGCTCGCCATACCAGTTACCGCATCGGCGGCAAGGCGTCCCTCTTCATCACCTGCCATAGCTACCACTCGCTGCGCCGGACCGTGGAGGTTCTGGGGCGCGAGCAGGTGCCGTGGGTCATTATCGGCAAGGGTTCCAATCTGCTTGTCGCCGATGACGGCTACCCGGGTGCGGTGATTTCGCTGGGACGCGAGTTCAGCCGCTTTGTGCTCGCCGATGACGGCGTAACCATTACCGCCGGCGCCGGCGCCATGCTGGCGCGCTTGGTTAACGAGGCGTTGAGCCGTGAGCTCTCGGGCTTGGAGTTTGCCGTCGGCATTCCCGGTACCGTGGGCGGCGCGATATCCATGAACGCGGGTTCGCGCGATGAGTGGATAGGCGCCCTGGTCCAAGACGTTCTTACCTATAAGGCGGGCGAGGGCATTCGCCATTACGGTCGCGATGACGTCACGTGGGGGTATCGCACCAACACGCTGCCGCGCGATGAGATCGTTCTGGAGGCTACGCTTCGCCTTGCCCCCGGCAACAAGGCCGATATCAGGACTAAGATGGAGCGCTCGCTTGCGCGCCGTCGCCGCACGCAGCCCATCGGTTCCGCCTCGTGCGGATCGGTGTTTCGCAATCCGCCCGACATGAGTGTTGGAAAGATGGTCGAGGACTGTGGATTGAAGGGTTTTTCTATAGGCGGCGCCGAAGTCTCGACGATTCACGCTAACTTTATCGTGAACAAAGGGACCGCTTCGGCCGATGATGTCGCGGCGGTTATTCGACATGTGCACGGAAAGGTAAAGGAAACGTATGGCGTCGAGCTCCAACCGGAAGTCAAATTCCTCGGCTTCTAGAGCCGCGAAGCCCACGTTCCGCAAGGCGACCGCTGCGCAGAAGCGCCCCGTTTCAAACTCCGCTCCTGCCTCGCGTCCAGCTTCGGTTCCCGCTCCCAAAAAACCTATCAGCGCCTATACCGCGCCGTCTCGCAAAACCTCCAGCAGGGTTGCGGCAAGCATTAAGGCTAAGCGACCCGCCAAGCAGGTCTCTGGAAAGGGGCCGGCCCCCCGCGGACTTCAAAGCGTTCCGGCAAAACCCGCCGCCGCTCCCATGTCTGGCAAGGGCATCAAGAAAGCCGGTATGCGCAAGGCCGCCGTGCCAACTCTCAACCAATCAATAAAGAAGGGTTCGCGCCCCGTAACGGCGCGCGCGCTAAATACCCCGGCTCCCCAGGCAGCGCCTGCCAAGGAGCCGCGTCCCGCCGGCAAGATCGCATCCGGTGCAAAGGCCATCGCCTCTAAGCTGCCGGTGCCCCGTGTTCCGCGAGCGGCCATCGCCGCCGTTTTGCTGGGCGTGCTGGCGCTGGCAGTCGCCGCCATCGTTATCTTGAACTCCGGCTTGTTCGTCGCTACCGAGATCAAGATAGAGGGCAGCGTCCATGTGACACAGGAGCAAGCGGAGCAGCTGATCGACATCAAAGAGGGGACAACGCTCTTCAACGTCAACGAAGCCGAGCTGTCGAGCGCGCTCAAGAAGAACCCATGGGTTTCCGGCGTGGATATCGAGCGCGAGTTTCCCCATACCCTTGTCATCACCCCGCACGAGCGAACGGTGATAGCCATCGCCTATATCGCCGCGGATGATATTGCGTGGGCGATCGGGGATGATTCGTGCTGGATTGCGCCCATGTCGCTGAGCGTGTACGTGGATGCGGACGGCAACATCGTCGATGACGTAGAGCCCGTCGTCGCCGATTCCCAGGACAGCGCTACCCAAGATGGCGCCTCGCAGGATGCGGACGCTCAGGATCAAGCGGATACGGCGGCGACTGCGCTGCCCGAGGGCATCACCGCGCTTTCCGGCAAAGATGCCGCTGAGGCCCTTGCCAAGCAGTCGAACGCGATTCTGCTGTGCGACGTTTCCGCCGATGTGTCGCCGTCAAGTGGCGATGACGTCACCTCTGATTTGGTCTTGGACGGCATCGCCTACGCGAAGGGTTTCACGCCGGAATTCGTCGCCCAGATCAAAGATATCTCCATTGCGTCCGAGGAGGCGATTTCTGCAAACCTTGACTCCGGAGTGGAGATCGCGCTCGGCCCGCCTGACGATATCGCCCTGAAGGAGCGCGTGGTGACGCAGCTGCTCCAGCAGGAGCAGGGAGTCACCTTCATCAACGTGCGAACGCCCAATGCGTATACATTCCGTAGCGTTCCCACGTGATGCCTTGGACAAAATCCCAGCTCTCGGTGAATGGTCAGCTGGTCTACCTGCTGTTTGTTTGTTAAATTCACATTTGGGGGCGTATGCATTTGACTTTTACCGGGAAAACATGCAAAGATAACGTGTTTTATCTCTAGGTTTAATCTTAACTTGAGGGTTATCATTACCGTTGTTTATTCGCAATCTTGCGTATACGGATGTTCGGAGGACCGACACATGCACGAGAACGAGATCAACAACTATCTTGCCGTCATCAAGGTGGTCGGTGTCGGCGGCGGCGGTACCAACGCGGTCAATCGAATGATTGAAGAGGGTATCCGCGGCGTCGAGTTCGTGGCCATCAATACCGACGCGCAGGCGTTGGCGATCTCCGATGCCGACATCAAGGTGCACATCGGCACCGACCTCACGCGCGGCCTGGGCGCCGGCGCCAACCCCGAGGTCGGCCGCAAGGCAGCTGACGAGAGCCGCGACGACATCGCCGAGGCTCTGGCTGGCGCCGACATGGTCTTCATCACCGCTGGTGAGGGCGGTGGCACCGGTACCGGCGCCGCTCCCATCGTTGCGGACATCGCTATGAACGAGGTCGGCGCGTTGACCGTCGCCGTCGTCACCAAGCCCTTCACCTTTGAGGGCCGCAAGCGCAAGAAGGCCGCCGAGGAGGGCATTAAGACCCTGTCCGACAGCGTCGATACTCTCATCGTCATCCCTAACGATAAGCTCCTCGACATCGCTGAGAAGAAGACCACCATGCTGGAGGCCTTCTCCAACGCCGATGGGGTCCTTTCCCAGGGCACCCAGGGCATTACCGACCTGATCACCGTCCCCGGCGTCATCAACCTGGACTTCGCAGACGTCAAGACGATCATGCGCCAGGCCGGCACCGCCATGATGGGCATCGGCGTCGCCTCCGGCGATTCCCGCGCGGTCGACGCTGCCCAGCAGGCCATCTCCAGCCGCCTGCTCGAGAGCTCCATCGATGGTGCCACCCGTGTCCTGCTCTCCATCGCCGGTTCCAAGGACCTTGGCATCCAGGAGATCAACGACGCCGCCGACCTTGTCGCCAACGCCGTCGACCCCGAGGCCAACATCATCTTCGGTACCGTTGTGGACGAGTCCCTGGGCGATCAGGTTCGCATCACCGTCATCGCCACCGGCTTCTCCGATTCCAACGTCAACCGCCAGGACGACCTTTTTGCTCAGTCCCAGGCCCAGGCAAAGGCAGAGGCTGCTCCCCAGCACGCCGCCCAGGCCGCTCCCACCCGCAACATCGGCGGCACCGAGCTTCCTAACTTTGGCAACGATCAGTTCGAGCTTCCCGACTTTCTTAAGCGCGGCACGTTCTAACGTTTTTTCTGTACGATAGCTTGCTTATATGGGGCGCCCCGGCATCAACGTCGGGGCGCCTTCTTGTTTCTCGAGCTTACGCGCTCGTGCGGACATGTCTCGCACCTTGTGCGACCCCTTAGCACGATATGGTTGCCATAATCTGATCCATGCAAGCGCTGGTTGCTAGAACAGGGCGCCCGGTTGTGAGATGGTGGATGTATCGAAGCGGCTTTTCTATAGGAGGCGAAGCGATGGACAAGGGGTTTGGGGAGCGTTTGGTCGCCCTGCGGCAGGGCAGGGGATATAGTCAGGAGCAGATTGCCATGCGGTTGGGTGTGACTCGCCGGGGAAGAACACCCGCGTGACGGAACAGGGGGAGGATGTCGATGTGCAGAGCCTGCGCGCGGGCGATGTGGTCGATGTCCGCTTTGGGGTAGCGATCAAAGATGTTGACAACCCATATGAACTGCCGGCGCTCATCCAGCCGGATGCTATCGAGGTGGTTGAGAGCTCCCGCGCATCCGGTGGTGACTAAAATGAAGCGCGGCGTGTGAGGATCGCGTGCTGCGGGTACAACGTATACCAAATGAGTTTGGGGCGAGGGCGGAAGCGTTCTCGCCCCGTTCCCTTATGCAGATGCTGATGATTGGTGGTCGATGCTGTGGAGCGCTTTACCGTTGACGGCGTGACCCTTGTGGGGTCTCGTGATGCCGATATCGCCTTTGGTTTCACCGAGCGCACAGGAGGGGTTTCCAAGCCTCCGTATGCCTCGCTTAACCTGGGAAGCCATGTTGGTGACGACCTTGAAGCAGTACAGCATAATAGGCTTTTAGCCCTGCGCGCGCTGGGAGTTGAAAACCTTTACAATGCCCTGATAATTCCCAACCAAGTTCATGGTGATGACGTGGTGGCGGTGCGGAATTCTGATGCAGGCTATCTCGAGAGTATTCGCGAGCGGGTTGCGCAGGGTGCGGACGCCATCGTATGCACCGCCCGCCATGTTCCCGTCATGCTCTGCTTCGCTGATTGCGTACCGGTTATTCTGACCTGCGGAAACAATGGCTTTGCTGTGGTTCATTCCGGCTGGAAGGGCACATATGCCCGTATCGCAGCAAAGGCGGCCCGCGCGCTGTGCGAGGAGACGGGAGCCGACCCATCCGCTATTTCTGCGTATATTGGCCCGCATATTCAAGGGGACGAATATCAGGTGTCTGATGACCTGATGCATAAGTTCTCTTTACAATTTGATACCATTGCAGAAACCGCATCGCGGCTTTTGGATTTGTCCGCGTGCATACGTCAGTCGCTCGAAGAAATTGGAGTTCCTCCGTGCGCAATTCACGACTTGCGGCTCTCGACCGTGCGTCTCAACGACCGGTTCTTCTCGTACCGGGCGGAGAACGGCACTTGTGGTCGCCACGCCGCCATAGCCGTGGCCCTCTAGCGAGCATCGCTATCGGGGCCCTCACCCTGGCAACAGCTCTATCAATCTCTGCATGCTCTTCCGGTGCCTCGGATGGCCAGATCACGGTGGCGGGTTCGACCACCTGCCTGCCCATCGCCGAGGTCGCCGCTGAAGCCTACACCGAGCAGACGGGGCTCAGCGTTCTCGTCTCCGGCCTGGGCTCCAGTGCTGGCATCGAGGCCGTCTCCAATGGGACGGCGGAGATCGCGACCTCCTCGCGCGGTCTTAACGAAGAAGAGCAAAAGCTGGGCCTCACCACCATCCCGGTCGCGCACGACGGCATCGCCGTCATCGTGAACCCGGACAACCCCGTCCAGAACCTCTCGACCGAGCAGCTTCGCGATATCTATGCGGGCAAGATCACCAACTGGTCGGAAGTGGGCGGCGAGGACCTCGCTATCCAGCTCGTCAACCGTGACGAGGCATCCGGCACCCGCGAGGCGTTCAAGTCCATCATCATGGACGGCGAGCCCTTCGACCGCCGTGCCGCCGTGCTTTCCGGCACCGGCCAGGTGCGCGACGTCGTCAGCCGCACCCGCGGCGCCATCGGCTACATCTCCATGGGCTTCGTGGAATCCAAGTACGCCGAGACCCAGGTTCGCGCCATCAACGTGAACCACGTGGAGCCCATCGAGGCGACGGTCGCCAGCGGCGGCTACCCCATCTCCCGCGACCTGTATTTCTTCACCAAGGGCGAGCCCACGGATGAGGCACAGGGCTATATCGACTACGTCCTGTCCGAGGAAATGGACGAGCAGATTCGCGAGGCCGGCTTTATTCCCGCCGGCAATGGCTCTGAAGCAGGGGAGGAGTAGCACATGGGCGATACCGCTTCCAACGTCCAAGAGACGTCTCAATCGCGCAAACGCGACCTTGCCCTGGTATCCCGCAGCACCTACCTTAAGGAAAAGGGGCTGCAGTACCTGTTCTTTGGCTGCGCCTTCCTTGCTGTGGTCACCGTTCTTTTGATCTTCGCTTTCACCATGATGCAGGCCGCTCCGGTCTTCACGGATATCGGCCTTGCCAACTTCTTCAGCTTCACCTGGGCTCCTACGGAGGGACAGTACGGCATCCTGTCGCTCCTCGCGGGCTCCGGTCTGGTGACCATAGGCGCGCTGGTGCTGGGCGTTCCTTTGGGCGTGGGCACCGCCGTCTACCTTACCGAGATCGCGACCGACCGCGTGCGCGCCCTCATCAGCCCCGCCGTCGACCTGCTGGCCGGCATCCCGTCGATCATCTACGGCTTCTTCGGCATGGTCATCATCCGCCCGGTGGTGGCCGAGCTTACCGGCGGCATGGGCTTCGGCGCGCTTACCGCGTGGTTCGTGCTGGCGATCATGATAGTCCCCACCATCACTACACTCACCATCGACGCGCTCAACTCCATCCCCATGGGTATCCGCGAGGCCTCCTACGCCATGGGTGCAACCAAGTGGCAGACTATCTACAAGGTCGTTATCCCCGCTGCGCGCTTCGGCATCGTCGACGCGGTGGTTTTGGGCATGGGTCGCGCCATCGGAGAGACCATGGCCGTCCTCATGGTGGTGGGCAACGCCCCGGTCATCCCGGACTCCATCTCGAGCCCCGTATCCACCCTCACCAGCCAGATCGCGCTCGACATGAGCTACTCGTCCGGCCTGCACCGCACCGCCCTGTTCGGCATGGGCGTGGTGCTCTTCATCATCTCCGCCGCGCTGGTGGGCATCGTCCGCGTTCTCTCCAAGATGAGGAAGGAGGGGTAGGCGATGGCTCAGGACGCTTCCACCTCTACCGAGCAGCTTAGCTCCTCGCAGCGCATCAAGCGCGCCCTTTCCCACGGCAAGCAGGGCCGTATCTCCAAGAACACCTCCAACAAAGTGATGCTGGGGGTCTTTCGCCTGGCTGCCGCCATCACCACGCTGGTGCTGGTGGCCATCATCGCCTACGTCGTCGTCAACGGCCTTCCGCATATCTCGCTCGATTTCATCTTCGGCTGGCCCCACGGCGTCAACGCGGAGGGCGGTATCTGGCCCACCATCGTCTCTACTATCTACGTGACGGCGCTGGCGATGCTCATCTGCACGCCCATCGCTGTTTTGGCAGCCGTCTATCTGGCCGAGTACGCCAAGCAGGGCAGGCTCGTCAACACCATTCGCTATGCCGCCGACACGCTGGCCTCAGTGCCCTCGATCGTTATGGGCCTGTTTGGCTACGCGCTTTTTGTCGAGGCCATGGGTTTGGGACTCTCGATGCTTTCCGCCGCGCTCGCGCTGGCACTGCTCATGTTGCCCATCGTCATGCGCACCACCGAGGAGGCCATCCGCTCGGTCCCCCGCTACATCCGCTGGGGCGCCTACGGCTTGGGCGCCACCAAGTGGCAGGTCGTCTCCAAGATCGTGCTTCCCTCCGCTTTCGGCCGCATCGCCACGGGTATCGTTTTGGGTATCGGCCGCGCCATCGGCGAGACCGCCGTTGTGCTCTACACTATGGGCCAGGCAATCAACATGCCCGTCACGCCGCTTGATTCCGGTCGCCCCATGACCGTGCACCTGTACCTTCTGGCCAACGACGGCATCAACATGAACGCCGCCTACGGTACGGCGCTGCTGTTGATGGTCATCATTCTCGCGTTCAATCTCTTCGCCCGCCACCTGTCGCGAAAGAGCAAGTAAGGAGCTTATCCCGTGTCCGTATACCAGTCCGCACCCGCAGTAACCGAGAGCGCGCTGATCGCCCAGAACTTCGACTTCTGGTACGGCGACTTCCATGCTCTTACCGACGTCAACCTCAACATCGCTAAAAACAAGATCACCGCGTTCATCGGCCCCTCTGGTTGCGGTAAGTCGACGTTTCTGCGCTGCATGAACCGCATGAACGACCTTATCGAGGGGACCCGTATCGAGGGCACCATGACGCTGGACGGATCCGATATCTACGCCGAGGGCGTCGATCCGGTGGATCTGCGCCGCCGCGTGGGCATGATCTTCCAGCAGCCCAACCCCTTCCCTAAATCCATCTACGAGAACGTCGCTTTTGGCCCTCGACTGCAGGGCGTGACTAGCAAAAGCGACCTCGACGACATAGTCGAAGAGTCCCTGAAGCGCGCCAACCTCTGGAAAGAGGTATCCAATCAGCTCTCTAAGGACGGCTTGGCGCTCTCCGGCGGACAGCAGCAGCGACTGTGTATCGCCCGCGTGCTGGCGGTTCAGCCGGACGTGCTCTTGATGGACGAGCCCTGCTCAGCCATCGATCCCACCTCCGTTCAGAAGGTCGAGGACCTGATGGCCGAGCTCGCGCCCGAGATGACCATCATCATCGTTACGCACAACATGCAGCAGGCCGCCCGTATCTCCGATTACACCGCGTTCTTCTTGCAGGAAGTTGCTGGAGAGCCTGCTACACTGATTGAGTATGGTCAGACCGACGCTATCTTCACTAGTCCGATGGATAAGCGCACGGAGGACTATATCACCGGTCGATTCGGCTGATTGGACAGCCGACCGGTCATTATCGGTTGCGGGTTTGTATTCGCCCGCGCTCGTCTGATTGGAGCCAAGAATGCGCAAACTGTTTTCCCGTCAGCTAGTCGAGGCACGCCACGAGATGCTCTCCATCTTCGAGGCAGTCGACCTCACGCTTCATGACGCCATCTCGGCGTTTGTCTTAAACGACAAGAAGCTTGCGAACAAGGCTAAGAAGGCCACCTTGCAGATCGATGCCCGCTGCGCCAACCTCGAGGCCGTCTGCTACAACCTCATCGCCACGCAGTCACCGGTCGCCTCCGACTTCCGTCTGCTGCAGACCATCATCTACGTGAACTTCAACCTTGCCCGCATGAGCGACCACGTCCGCTCCATCGCCCGCGGCGCCAAGCGCAAGGCCAATGCCGATCTCAAGATCCCCAACGAGCTGGTCGAGCTCATCGAGACCGAGGCCTCGCTGGTCTACCAGGTTCTGGGCGCCACCGCCACGGCCCTGGTCAACAACGACCTGTCCGCCATGCGCTCGCTCATGGACCTGGACGAGCCGGTGCGTCAGGTCTACGAGGAGTTCTTCCGCGTGTACAACCACATCGTCTCCGTCGAGGAGCCCGATGAGCACGCTTACGACGACCTTCGCCGCACCATCATGACCTCCCGCTACCTAGAGCGCATCTCCAGCGTCTCCGTTGAGATCGGCACGCGCCTGACCTTCCTTTTGACCGGTCAGCGCTGGAGCGCCTCCGATATCCTGGAGGCGGACGAGGGCGAGCTCGAGAGCATGCGCATCCCGTCTGGCGAGGGTGTTATCTTGGAGCCCAAGTCTGACGCGCGCTACGTTGCCGACCTGCCGTTGGACGAGGTTGGCGCGAAGCTTGCCACTTTGATTCGCGAGCTCGATGCAGAAGATGAGGACGAGGACTAGCGGTTTTCTTCCTTATAGATCGCACTAGGCGCTTTGGGCATGCTCCCGAAGCGCCTTTGTTTTGCGCATACCGTGTTACGAGATGCGTTGCGCGCGGGTGCCGCCTCAAAGGTGCGCTAGTATGTGCTCACATGGTTATTTGGCGAAGGTGGTCGTATGGACATCAGCTTGCAGGATCAATTGAGGCGCCGTCGCGAGGAGATTCTCTTCCGCATGGATACGGCTTTGAGCAAAAGCGGTCGCACGCTTGCGGACGTCGAGCTTATCGCCGTGTCCAAAACGGTGGATGTGGAATACGTCCAGGCCGCTATTGCCGCCGGCTACCGAGCGTTTGGTGAGAACCGCCCGCAGGAGCTCGCCCGTAAGATTGACGGCCTGGAGCAGATGCGCGCTGCCGGCGCGGATATCCCGGACGTGCGCTTCGACATGATCGGCAACTTGCAGACCAATAAGATCAACGCGGTTTTAGGACGTGCGGACCTTATCCATTCCATCAGCTCGCTGCACCTGGCAGAAGCCGTTGCAAGCCGCGCTTCCCGTCGCATCGAGGATGGCCTGCTTGACGCCGCGCAGCCGGTTTTGCTTGAGGTGAACGTGAGCGGCGAGGAGACCAAGTCGGGCTTTTCGGTCGACGAGGTTCGCCAGGCCATACCGCACCTGCAGACACTTTATGGAATTCGCGTTTGCGGACTTATGACCATGGCGCCGCGAGGGGATAAGAAAGTGGCTCGTGCGACGTTTGCGGGATTGCGCGAGTTGAGGGACGAACTTTCCGTCGAGTACCCCGATCTTTCTTTGGACGAGCTCTCCTGTGGAATGAGCGAGGACTTCGAGATCGCGCTCGAGGAGGGTTCTACCATCGTTCGCCTTGGCAGGGTGGTGTTTGACCCCGCCTTTGCAGTAGAATAGGCTGGTCAGGCGTGTTGGCTTGACCTGCACCATTCACACACTAACCGCACGACGGGCAGAGAGGTAGGAAACGTGGGCTTCCTAGATGAACTCAAGAGCAAGCTCCCCTTTGGGCAGGAACAGGGTGGCTATGGCCGCGATTCCTATGCACAGGGCGACGGCTATGATGATTACTATGACGATGGCGGTGCGGATGCCGGCTACGGCGATGATTACTCGTCCGCAGGCTATGGCGGAAACGACCAGGGCTACGGCTCGTATGGCGAACAGGACAGCGGCAACGGCATGCTTGGCCAGACCCGTCGCGGCGAGGCGGAGTCCGTAGCGGTCTACACCCGTAGCGGCCAGTTGGTAGGCGATGCCGATCGCCATGCGACCACGTTCAACCCGCCCACGCGCTCGCACGATGCGTATCGTCCCGGCGCTTATGACACCCCGTCGAGCTATGCCGAGACCCTTCGCTCCGTCCCCTCGCCGGCAAGCCCTGCTTCCAGCTCCACGGCAGCTGACGCCGCGGCTCATCGCAGCGCCGTTGTGAACGGTACCCCTCAGCTTCCCGCATACATTCTTCGTCCGGAGAGCTATGACGACATCGAGACAGTCGTTCGCCGCGTGCGCACCCGTCAGCCCGTCGCCCTGGTTTTCGCCGGCGTTCGCACCGAGGTTGCAAAGCGCGTGCTTGATTTTAGCTATGGCTTCGCTTGCGGCCTTGGCGCGTCTGTCAAGGAAGTCGCCGACCGCGTCTTCATCGTGTTGCCCCAGGGCTGCGAGGTCAAGGAATCCGATCTGGCCAAGCTTCGCGCCGAGGGCTATATAAAGACCAAGTAGGAGAGCTGTGACCCCGTACACCCTAGTTCAGATTATTGATTCGCTTATCAATTTCTACAACATCCTGATCATCGTCTATTGCCTGCTGACATGGATTCCCATGAACCCCAACGGATTGCTGGCGGACATTGGCGCGGTGCTCGATGGCATTGTAGGCCCGTACCTCAATTTCTTTAGGAGGATCATGCCTCCCATGGGGGGTATAGACTTCTCACCTGTTATTGCTGTTCTTGCGTTAACCTTCATCGAGCGGCTTTTGGTGTATTTGATAGGTATAATCTTGTAGGAATGCATGGTCGCGGCAGTAAGTTGCGGCATTAACGGCACGGAAAGGATTTTTCGATGGCTATCACCCCTGCAGATATTCAGGCCCAGACTTTTTCTGAGGCCAAGCGCGGCTATGATCCCGCCGAGGTCGACGTCTTCCTTGAGAAGATTTCCTCTGAGGTTGACGCTATGCTCAACAAGATCGTGGATCTCAAGAATCGCCTGACCGCTTCCGAGCAGCAGCTCGCCGAGGCCCAGGCGCAGCTCGCTCAGGCCCAGGCTGCTCCCGCGCCGGCTCCCGCACCCGCTCCCGCGCCTGATTACACCGCTTCCGAGCGCCAGATCTCCGCGGCCCTTATCGCTGCGCAGCAGACCTCTGATGCCATCGTTGCCGAGGCTCAGGAGAACGCCGAGCGCATTCGCAACGAGGCCGATGCCAAGGCCCGCGAGGTCATCCGTCAGGCTCTCGCAGAGAAGCAGAGCGAGATCGAGGAGATCGACCGTCTCAAGGCTTCCCGCGAGGACTTCAAGAACGAGTACCTCAAGCTCATCCAGCACTTTATGGACGAGGCTCAGAATTCCTTCCCGTCCGACCTGCTCATGAGCACCCCCACCGGCTCCGCTGCTTCCGCTGTTCCCGTGGAACCCGTCGCTCCGGTTGTCCCTCAGCCCATGCCCGTGGCTGATCCGTTTGCTCCGCTGGACAACTTTGGCGCTGACGATCTGGACTAGTCTTCATTTCATAGTTATCGCTATTGCCAAGAAGGCCCCGCATGTGCGAGGCCTTCTTTTTTCTAGGTTTTGGTTTTTGGATGAGTAACGGACGAGTAACGGACGAGTGGCGGGTGCGTCGACGATGCTTTGTCCGCGCTCTAGAACGGATTCGCCTAGCTTCTGCTCGCGCTGGCGCTGACCAACGCCTTTCCCAAGGTATCGCACGCAAGGCCTAGCAGCACTCCTAGCAGTATCCCGCCTACGGCATACATGTCGCCGCCTGCTGCAAAGGTGGAAAACGAGCCCATGAACGCGCCGGGCACAAAGGAGAGCAGTTTGCTTCCGCCTGCAAAGCACATGAGAAACGTGGTGGCGAAGGTCATGAAGAGGCCGAATGCCTGACCGCCTATAAGCGCTCCTAGATTGAGCGAGAGCAAGGCGTAGGCGATACCGCTTGCTACGCAGGCAAAGGTTGCAGGCAGGCTCTTGGTGCCTTTGCCGGGCGCTGCGAAGTACGCGGTGCATCCTGCAAAGCCCGACCAACCCGGAATGCCCGCCATGGGCGCCAGGATCATCCAGATGGTGCAGAGCAGGGCGGTTGCAAAGGCGGGAAGTACGTTGCTTGCTTTGAACATGCTTATCCTTCCAGGTGATAAAGGCGCTAGGCGCGAACGTTAAGGAAGTCCTCTTTTGCGATGGTGCGTTCTTCCCGCTTTTCGGGTTCTGCGATCGTGTCTGCCGCATAGCCCACGGTAAGCATGTGGATGGGGTGGGCGTCTTGAGGCAAATCGAATTCATCGATGGCGATACGGGGGTCAAAATGGCACACCCAGCAGGTCTGCAGCCCCAAGTCGACCGCCTGCATCATCATCTGGTCGGTAACTATGGCAGAGTCGATCTGCGCGGCATTCATGGAGTCGTACTTGCGCGTCCAGGCAACCTGCTCTTTAGCGCATACCAAAAGGACCAGCGGCGCTCCAAAGACGCTTCCGTCCTTGGCAAAATGGTGTGCTGCCTTGGCGGCTTTCTCTTTAAGGGCGGGGGTGTCGCAGACAATCACGCGAGTGGGGTGGTTGTTGCAGGCTGAGGGCGCCAGGCGGCCGGCCTCGATAATCTGCGCGATCTTCTCGTCCTCGACGGGGCGGTTCTGGTAGTCGCGGCAAGAATAACGAGTAAGGGTAAGGTTGGAAAAGGCCATGGGCCCTCCTTTCGTAGCGGATGACCATCTGGATCCGAATCAAACGAGTCTCAACGCGCTCTATTGTACGCAAGCGCGTTGGCATATGCGGCGCGCGTCGGGATTCTTGTGATACGACTTTCGGCGATAGTTAAGAAAAAGGCCCCGCTTGGCGGAGCCGTGGAAGATTATTACCTGAACGACGAGCCGGCGTTTCAGCGGATCCTAGCTGTTCTTCATGACGATGGACTCGACCGTGTCGGCGACGAACTCGCAGGAATCTGCAGCGAACTCAAGGAACATGTAGACGTCGCGCCAGGAGATGACGGCCAGAGGGTCGAGGTCGGTGGTGTGCAGCGTGCGCATGGCGTTGATGAACAGGTCGTCGCATTCGCTCTCGATGGTGTTGACGGTGATGACGTGCTCGCGCAGGCTCTTGGAGCGCTTGAACTGGGGGAGCTCGAGAACCAGATCATGCATCTGCTCGCAGGCGCGCATGACCTTGGCGGACATCATGAGCGCGTCCGGTCGCATCCCTTGGATGTTGGTGAAGTAGATGCGATGGAGCACGCCCTCGATGCGGTCGGTGACAACGTCGAGCGCGTTGGCGAGCGTCGAGATGTCCTCGCGCTCGATGGGGGTGATGAATGCGCTGATCAGCGCGTCGTTGACCTCGTGGACAATTTCGTCGGCGCTCTGCTCGATCTCGTGCATCTCGGCGACGGCGTCCTCGATCTTGGCGGGGTCGAAGTGACGCATGACATCGTCCAACTTCTCTGCCGCCTTGCAGGCGAGCTCTGCCGCCTTTGCGAAGCTGTCGTAATAGAATGCGTCGTTCTTTTTTGCCATGATGGCTCCTTTTGTACCGCTTGATTGGGGTTCTACATCGCCCGTGCGGGCGTTTCGTCCATAGTGATTCGCTTAGATAAAGAGCAAGAAGAGCTTTGCCATGAGGAAGCTGATGAGGCCGCAGCCGGGGAAGGTGAAGACCCAGGTGAGCAGCATATCTTTGACAACGCCAAAGTTGATGGCCGAGAGGCGCTTGACCGCGCCGACGCCCATGATGGCGGTGGTCTTGACGTGGGTGGTGGAAACCGGGATGCCGGTGAGGGTGGCTAGCAGCAGGCACAGCGAGCTTGAGAGGTCCGCGGAGAAGCCCTGGTATTTCTCGAGCTTCACCATGTCCATGCCCACGGACTTGATGATCTTCTCTCCGCCCACGGAGGTGCCCACGCCCATGACGATCGAGCACAGCAACATGAGCCATACGGGGATGACCATGTTCTCGACGGAGGGCTGTCCGTTGCAGAAGGCGACGCCCAGGAACAGCACGCCGATGAACTTCTGGCCGTCCTGCGCGCCGTGCATGAAGCTCATGCCCGCGGCGCCGGCGATCTGCGCCCAGCGGAAGAAGGTGTTCGATTTGCGGCGGTCCGTGTTCGCGAAGAGCAGCGTTACGACCTTGCAAACGCCCCAGCCCGCGGCGAAGCCCAAGCCAAGCGAGAGGACCAGACCGTAGAGGACCTTGACCCACTCGTTCATATTGACGCCGTCCGCGCCTCCCAGGGCGATCGCCGCGCCGGTAAGGCCCGCGATGAGGCTGTGGCTCTCGCTGGTGGGGATACCGAAGATGCTGGCGCCCACCGAGTAGACGACGATCGAGAACAGGGCCGCGCACAGCGCGATAAGCGCGATCTGCGTGTTAGCTCCAAAATCGACCATGTTGGAGATGGTGGAAGCGACGCTGGCGTTGATGTGGGTCATGATGAAGACGCCCAGGAAGTTAAAGATAGCGCTCATGATGATCGCGGCCTTGGGCGGCAGGCAACGCGTGGTCACGCAGGTGGCGATCGCGTTGGGCGCGTCCGTCCAGCCGTTGACAAAGATTACGCCCAGCGTGAGGGCGACCGTCATTGCAAGTATTGGATTGGAAAAGACTTGCGAGATGAAATAGGAGAATGATACGTCCACTGAAACCACGTTCCTATCGTGCGGATGTCCCTCCGCACCCTACAAAGCACGTAATAGGATAACACCTTACACAATATTAACGAGGTCTTAATACGGTTATCGTTTGTAAGGACTCCGTAAGGGATTTTAAATCATCGAGCACCAAGCGGTTTGGGTAATCCCATCTAACGGCCCATGAGGCCACGGCGCGCTTAGTAGACGGCTGTCTGTATCTCGTTGGGATAGTTGGTGGCGAAAAGGCAAAGCGGGCCGATAAGCCGGGTTCTGTCGTGGGCGATCATTTATCTTGCCTGCACGTTACCGTGCAGTTCCACGCACGCTACCCGAACGCGGACCGGGCCGGTCCATGGCGCTCCTATTTGCGCTTGCTCCGGATGGGGTTTACCAAGCCGCCATGTTGCCACGACGCTGGTGGTCTCTTACACCACCGTTTCAGCTTTTCTCTCACCCGCATATAGCGGGCAGCGGGAGTCTTCTTTTCTGCGGCACTTTCCGTCGGGTCGCCCCGCCTGGCCGTTAGCCAGCATCCTGCCCTGTGGAGCCCGGACTTTCCTCACATGCGAACATGCCGCACGCGCGATCGCCTGGCCCGCTTTGCGATGGAGTATTGTAGCACGCCCTGCGCGCCGCAGTGCTTGCCCGCGCGTATCATCGAACGCTCCACATATATAATGGGTGTCTGAAAGACATGGATTTCGATGGCCGCGCTTGCTGCCGGCGGCGCCGAAAAAAGGGGGAGTTGTGGACGATTACATCACCATGAGGGAGGGTGTCGAGGCGACTGGCGAGTTCGTCGACCGTAAGAGCCGCTTTATCGCGCAGCTGGTTCACGTTGAGAGCGAGGACGAGGCCAACGCCCATATCGCCGCGGTGAGGGCCCGCCACTACGACGCTCGCCACAACGTGCCGGCGTGGATCTTGCTAGACGGGCGCGAGCGCCAAAGCGACGACGGGGAGCCCCAGCGCACCAGCGGCATGCCCACGCTGGAGGTGCTGCGCGGGGCTGGCCTTAAAAACGTCTGCTGCGTCACTACGCGCTATTTTGGCGGAACGCTTCTGGGGCCGGGCGGCCTGGTGAGGGCGTACACCGCCGCAGCGCAGGAGGCGATCGCCGCGGCGCGCTCGGCGGGGCAGCTGGTGGAGATGACCAGCGTGGTCTCCGTGGACGTTCGCGTGCCGTATCCGCTCTACGACCAGGTGCAGCATCTGGCAGCGGGTTCTGGCTGCAAGATCGCGGGCACCGATTTCACGGATACCGTGTTGCTGCACCTGGTGTTCAAAGCGGGGGAGCAGGCTGCGTTTTTGGCAGCGCTCACCGAGCTTATGGGCGGTCGCGAAGACGTGAGCGTGGGCGAGGAGCGCTTCGCCGAGTTTTAGGTCCTAGGGGTTTGCGGTCCCCAAAGGAGCGCATTCCAAAAATGCACGGGACTAAAGGGCGCGGGGGAGATGGGCGCTATCGCGCGCCGGCCTCGTGCGCGCCCTGCTCGACCAGAATATCAACGGCGAGGTCGATCGCGTCATCGATGCAGCCCGGGCAGCTGCGCAGGGCTCCGGCGTCAGAGCCGATGCCCTTGAGCTCGCGGCAAACCGTTGACCCATTGGTGCTGGCAAAGCGGGCGCTCAGCTCGCGAGAAAGCTTGTAGGTCTTGGCCTTGCTGCCAATCTGGTCGCGGCCGGTGCTTTCCACCTGGCTTAAGGCCATGACGGCTCCGGAGACGGCGCCGCAGGTCTCGGTCATGCCGCCCATGCCGGCGCCAAAGCCCTCCGCCAATACAAAGGCGCCGTCTGCATCGATGTCGATGGCGGGTGCCATCGCGCAGACGACCGATTGCGCGCAGTTGTAGCCCATTTCATGCAGGCGTGCGGCCTCCTTCTTGATCTCGGAGCGGTTCAAGAAGATTTCATCCTTGTTGATTGCCATGTTGAAGTCCTTTGCGTATCGAGTTGGGTATACCATTTTACTCGTGTGCGTGTATCGAGCGCATATGAAAGCGTTTGAAGAAGGAGCGAACTATGGCTGAACATATCGGAACCACGTGCGTCCAGGGTGGATACCGTCCCGGCGACGCGGACCCCCGCCAGGTGCCCATCTACCAGTCCACCACGTGGAAGTACGACACGTCCGAGCATATGGGAAAGCTCTTCGACCTTGAGGAGTCCGGCTACTTCTACACCCGCTTGCAGAACCCCACCAACGACGCCGTCGCCGCGAAGATCTGCGAGCTCGAGGGCGGTACCGCCGCCATGCTGACCAGCTCCGGCCAGGCCGCGAACTTCTTCGCCATCTTCAATATCGCCGGCTGCGGCGACCATGTGGTGGCGAGCTCCGCCATCTACGGCGGCACCTATAACCTGCTCGCCCATACCATGCGCCGCATGGGCCTTGAGTGCACCTTCGTCGCCCCTGATTGCACGGACGAGGAGCTGGAGGCCGCGTTCAGGCCCAACACCAAGGCCGTTTTCGGCGAGACCATCGCCAACCCCGCGCTCGCCGTCCTCGATATCGAGCGCTTCGCCGTCGCCGCGCATGCCCACGGCGTGCCGCTGATCGTCGACAACACGTTCCCCACGCCGGTCAACTGCCGTCCCATCGAGTGGGGCGCCAACATCGTGACCCACTCCACCACCAAGTACATGGACGGCCATGGCGCCGCGGTGGGCGGAGCGATCGTGGACGCCGGCACGTTCGATTGGAATGCGCATGCCGATAAGTTCCCGGGCCTCACTACGCCCGATGTGAGCTATCACGGCGTGGTCTATACCGAGCGCTTTGGCCTGGAGGGCGCCTTCATCACCAAGGCGACGGCCCAGCTTATGCGCGACTTCGGCTGCATCCAGTCTCCCCAGAACGCCTTCCTGCTCAACCTGGGCTTGGAGTCCCTGCACGTCCGCATGCCCCAGCACTGCAAGAACGGCCAGGCGGTGGCGGAGTTTTTGCAACAGCACCCCAAGATCAGCTTCGTGCGCTACCCGGGTCTTCCAGGCGACGCCTATCACGAGCTCGCCCAGAAGTACCTGCCCCAGGGCGGATGCGGCGTGGTCAGCTTTGGCTTCAACGGGGGTCGCTCCGCGGCCGAGCAGTTTATGAAGAGCCTGCGTTTGGCGCAGATCGCCACGCACGTGGCCGATGCCCGCACCTGCTGCCTGCACCCGGCGAACGCGACGCATCGCCAGATGAACGACGAGGAGCTCGTGGCTTGCGGCATCACCCCGGACATGGTGCGCCTCTCCTGCGGCATCGAGTCGACCGAGGACCTTATCGCCGACATCGCCCAGGCTCTCGACACCATCTAAAGACACGGCCTCCTCGTGCGCATGGACCCCGCGCATGAGCGCATGCGAAAACAAGCCCGCGCCGTCTGCCTGTATGGACGGTGCGGGCTTAGTTTTTGGGTAGGATGATTCTCAGCGTTGGATCTCGTCCCTTGTTTGGAGGACACTTCCGTGAAGACCACTACCATTACCTATGCAAGCTATGATGACGCCTCGACTATCCGCGCGCTGCTATGGGAACCGGACCATGAGGCCGCTCCTTCAGGCCCGCGTGGTCTGGTGCAACTTGTCCACGGTATGTCCGAGCACGTGGAGCGCTATGCGGGCTTTGCCGAGTATCTATGCGGCCGGGGTTTTGCGGTGTGCGCCAACGATCATATAGGTCATGGTAAAACGGTGGCGAGCGCAGATGACCTTGGGCACATGCCGCTCGAGAAAGGCGAGGAGGTTCTGCTCCATGACGTGAACGCGCTACGTGAGCTTGTCATGCAGCGCCTGCGCGAGGACAGCGGTTCGTCCGGAGACCTTCCGTATATCATTTTTGGACATTCTATGGGCAGCTTTATCACGCGCGTCTACCTTACAAGGTACGCCCTTGGCGTTCGCGCCGCGGTGATTTGCGGCACCGGTCAGCAACCGCGCGCGCTCTCGGCGGCGGGCAAGGCGTTGACCCGCGGTATCGCCCGTTCGCGCGGAGAGCGATACGTCAGCGAGCTGGTCGACGGCATGGGTGCGGGGGCATATGGCAAGGCGATCGATGGCGCGCGGACGGACGTCGATTGGATCGCAACCGATCCCGAGGTGGTCGATGAGTATCGTCGCGATCCCCTGTGCGGCCAGAAGTTCACCGTGGGCGCCTACCACACGTTGTCGACGTTGGTGGCGGACGCGACCGATCCCAAGCTTGTCGCGCGCGTTCCCCACGCGCTGCCCCTCTTCTTTATCGCCGGTGCAGAGGACCCGGTGGGGGATTGCGGTGCGGGCGTTGAGCGCGCAGCTCAGATGTATCGCCGCGCCGGCATGGAGCGCGTTGACGTGAAGATCTATCCCGGCGTTCGCCATGAGATCCTGAACGAGCCCATCAAGGGTCAGGTGCATGAGGACGTTTCCGTTTGGCTTGATGAGGTGCTGGGCTCCTAGCCCTCATTCGCGCTTTCGGCACTGCCGTTTGGCGATGGCGCGTGTTTCGAAGCAACCTTGATAAAGCTGAAGGCGCCGGCGTGCGGCTCGCTATTCCAGCGCGTTTTGATAGCCGTCCAGTTTGCTCGTGCAGTGCGGGCAGCGGGTGGCGCCGCGGTCTATCTCCTGCTTGCAGTAGGGGCATACGCGTGGCTTCGGTGCGGCATCGCCGTCTTTTTCCTCGGCAAGTCCCGCCTTGATCGCGGCTGCTTTCGCGGCAGCCTCCTTGATGTCGTTAAATTTGTTCAAGGCCTTTACGATGGCGAAGACCGCGGCTGCTGTGATGAGGAAGTTAATGACGGCGGAGAGAAACGCGCCAAAGTCGACGATGTTGCCGTTGAGGTTGATCGCGAGGCCGGGAATCTCCGCCCCGCCTCCGGTGATAAAGGAGATGAGGGGTTGGATGATGTTTGCCACCAGCGAGTTGACGATGGTGGTGAAGGCGCCGCCCACGATAACGCCGACGGCGAGGTCGACTACGCTTCCGCGGCTGATGAAGTCCTGGAATTCCTTGACAATCTTCTTGAGAGCCATGTGAGCAGCCTCCTTGTCTTGATGATGTTTGGGCGTTGGCGTGGGCGGACGGTGCAAAGGGATTGCGTTTAGCGCGAAAACCCTGCATCGGAGGCCGGCAAACTTGATTATACATGTCGCGGAATCTTCGTGCGGCGCATGGTATTACCTTGCCCCTTTCGACCGTTCCGTGTTACAACACTGTGCGAAAAATGCAGGGTCGGGCACGTTATGGTCGGACCCCGGCGTATCTACGCGGCCGCGGGAACGATAGCGCGGCACGTGGCGGGAGGAGTGCACCTTCGTCATCAGAGCGCGCGGCGCCACTTGTGAACAAGCGAGGTACGCATGAGCGAAGATCAGCGCATCCACGATGCCGTGGAGGGCAACACCCACGGCAAGAACAAATGGGCTATTCTGTTTACCGTTTTAATCATGACGTTTATGGCCACGCTCGACTCGAGCATCGTCAACGTGGCGCTGCCCGTGTTGCAAAAGGAGCTGAGCGTAGGGCTCGACCAGATTCAATGGGTCTCATCCATCTACCTTCTCACCACCTGCGCCGTGCTGTTGGTGTTCGGCAGGCTGGGCGATATCTACGGCAAGGTTCGTTTTTTCCAGGTGGGCGTGGCGATCTTCGCGCTGGGCTCGCTTTTGTGCGGTATGGCGACCACGCTTGAGTTTTTGGTGCTTGCCCGCGCGGTGCAGGGCGTGGGCTGCGCATCGGCCATGGCGAACAACATGGGTATCATCACCGAATCGTTCCCGGCGCGCGAGCGCGGGCGCGCCCTGGGGCTGCTCGCGAGCTTTGTTGCCCTGGGAATGATGTGCGGTCCGGTTTTGGGCGGCTTTATCTTGAGCGCGCTGCCCTGGGAGTATATCTTCCTTATCAACGTGCCCGTGGGCGTGGCCTCGCTGTTTGTTGGCTTTAAGACCTTGCCCCACGTAGCGCCGCAGTCGGTTGGACGGCGTCTTGACGTTTTGGGCTCGGTGCTGCTGGTTCCCGGCATGCTGCTCACCTTCGTATCCATCACCATGCTCGAGGCGGGGGCCACGCCTTCGACCCTGCTGATGCTCGCCGCGGGTCTGGGCCTTATGGTCGCGTTCGTCATGGTCGAGCGCCGGGTGGACGACCCCTTGGTCGCGCTTTCTGTCTTTCGCGACCGCGCCTTCATGGTGAACATCGCGTGCCTGTTCATCAGCTTCGTCGCCATCGGCGTCTACGAGCTCATGACGCCGTTCTACCTGCAGGATGCTCGCGGTTTCTCGCCCGATGCGGCGGGTCTGATCTTTTGCGTCATCCCGCTTGCGAACGCCATCGCCGGCCCCATCTCCGGCGCGGTGTCCGACCGAATCGGATGCGAGCGCCCTACGTGCGTGGGCTTGTTCGTGTTCGCCGCGGGCCTTTTGCTGGTGGGCTTTTTCGGCGAGGAGACGGGGCTTGTCCACATCCTCATCTGCCTGGGCCTGGCGTCGCTTGGCACCTCTATCTTCCAGTCGCCTAACAATTCCCTGGTGATGGGTTCGTTGCCGCGCGAGGCCCTGGGCTTTGGCGGCAGCCTGGCCGCGCTTGCCCGCTATTTGGGCATGGCGATCGGCATCAGCGGGTCCACGTCGCTGCTCTACAGCCAAATGAGCGTGGCCGCTGGATATCGCGTTACTTCGTATGTTGCGGGAAGACCGGATATTTTCCTGTACGGATACCGTATAGTCTATGTAGTTACGGCGGCGCTGGTCGCCATAGGTTTTGCGATGACGCTTGTTCGGATGATGCGCCGCAAGTAAGCGCCGGGTCGGAAAAGGGAAGGAAACGCTGTAATGAAGGAGCTTGAAGATCGTATTCGCAAGGACGGCATCGTCAAGGCCGGGGGCGTGTTGAAGGTGGATGCGTTCCTTAACCATCAATGCGATACGCAGCTGTTCGACCACATGGGCGCCGAGTGGGCGCGCCTGTTCGCCGATGCTCCCATCAACAAGATTCTCACCATCGAGGCCAGCGGCATAGGCTTGGCGTGCATGGCGTCTCGCCACTTTGGCAACGCGCCGGTGGTCTTTGCCAAAAAGGCCCAGTCCATCAACCTGGATGGCGAGCAGTACTCCACCACCATCTACTCCTTCACCAAGCAGCGCGAGTTCCCCGTTATCGTGGGCAGGCGCTTCCTTTCCGAGGGCGACCATGTCTTGATCCTGGACGATTTCCTGGCAAACGGCTGCGCGCTCGAGGGACTCATCAGCATCTGCGAATCCGCCGGCGCCACGGTCGAGGGCATTGGCATCGCCATCGAGAAGGGCTTCCAGTCCGGTGGCGACAAGCTGCGCCAGCGCGGTTATCACCTGGAGTCGCTAGCCCGCATCGTGTCTATGGACGATGAAACGGGTCAGATCGAGTTCGCCTAACGGCGACCGTATCGCGGGCTCGTTTGAAAGCCGTTTTACAGGTTGTTTCGCAGGTTGATTATATGGACGAGGAAAAGCCGACATATAAGGCGTTCGCCGCATGGGCGGCGCAGAGCTTGGAGGAGGTCGCGCGCGACTGCGAGGTGCAGGTTTTTCGCGCGACCGGTCCGGGCGGCCAGGGCGTGAACACCACGGATTCCGCTGTGCGCATGCGCCATGTTCCCTCGGGCATCGCGGTGACGTCGCGCGAGAGCCGCAGCCAGTTCCAGAACAGGGCGTGCTGCCTGCGTAAGTTGCACGCGGAGTTTGAACGTCGTTCTCGTCCACCTAAAAAGAGGAAACCCACCAAGCCCACTAAGGCCGCCCGCGCGCGTCGCCTGGCGGATAAGCGCCACCGCGCACAGGCAAAGGAGCGGCGTCGCCGCCCCGGTGCGGACGACTAGAAGATGACGGGGCGCGTGACTTGCTTTGGTCGAGCGGCGCGAGAGTGCCTCTATGACGGGAAGTCGCTCTTTCGCTGCTTTCTTGGATCCTCTCCACGGAAGCGCGACGCGAGCGCGCAAACGGCTATTGTTCATTAGCCCAATCGCCTCATGGTTTGATCGCATCGTTTAAAAGCAGCAGAGTTCATGATGACCATATCGCTGTATCCGTTTTTGGTGATATGGGCTGGCTCGTTGAGCCTATGGCTACCGAGACATTGCCGGTGCCAGGACGGTAAGGGCGCTCGGGACCATGGTGATGGTGGCGCTGCGGGCGCGGATTTGCTCGCCGTCCGCCTGCAGGGGATAATCTTCGCCGTCGAAGAGCAGGCGCACGCTCTGCGCACGGCGGCCGTGAACGTAACGCGAGCTAAGGTGACGCCCGTTCTTGGCGCGCAAAAAAACCGGTAGCGCGATGGCGCGGGGGATCTTCCCGTGGGCGTAGCAGATGTCGAACAGGCCGTCTGAGGGGTCTGCGTCCGGGCAGATGCGAAAACCGGAGCCGTAGGTGGGACCTATCTGGATGGCCATGATGACGGATTCAAGTTCCTGCCACGCCTCGTCCTCAAACTTGACACGCAGGGGAAAGCGCCGGTAACCGATGCCGAATACGTTGAGGCCGCTAGCCAGGTAGAGCGCGTCCCCCGAAAGGCCGGTCGACTTGCGCAACTCGTAGGTGCCAATGGCTATGGCGGCGTCCAAACCGCAGGAGAAGGTCTGCACAAAGTAGTCGGTGCCACGGCCCGCCTCGCCGACGTAATCGATGCGGCCTACGTCCATGGTGCGCTTGCGCGCGTGGGAAAGCCAGCTAAGGTCCGCGCCCATAGTCTGGTCCATGTCGAGCGTGCGCGCGTAGTCGTTGCCCGAACCCACGGGAAGCACGCCCAGGCAGGGGCGCGCCTCGGACCCGATTGCCATAAGGCCGCAGGCGGTCTCATGCACCAGGCCGTCTCCGCCCAGCGCGAGCACGGTGTTGTAGCCGGTTGCCTGCGAGGCGATCTGCGTGGCGTGGCGCGGGTGTGTGGTGTGGACCACATCGAATGCGCTGTCATCGTGCATGTACATGGACAAGAAGCGCTGGACTTGTTGGGCTGCGGTCGCTGCTGCCCCGGACTGCGCGGTGGGGTTGACGATGATCAGCGTTTTTCCCAAGTTGGTGCGGGTGTTCATCAGTCCTCCGGGACGGTTGCGGTGGCGGCGTCTGCGCTGTTGGCCTCGGCGACGGTGGCGTCGCTCGGGGCGCTTTGATCGACTTGCTCGCGATGGCGCTGGATGGCTTGGTCCACCGTGAGCTGCTCATCGCCCGCAAGAGAGCGGCGCTTGGGTGTGACGATGCGCTGCGCTGGATACACGCCGCGGTGCCCGGCGACCAGGTAGCTTACAAAGGAGGCGATAACAAAATAGCCCGCCGCTCGTCCGCCAAACAGGTCGATGCCCAGCATGATGGTGGTGATGGGGACGTTGAGGGCAGATCCAAAGACGGCGATCATGCCCAGCGCGGCGGGAAAGGAGGGGTCGAAGCCCACTGCTTGGCCAAGCACGCTGCCCATGGACGCGCCAATGCCGAACAGCGGCGTGACCTCGCCGCCTTGGTAGCCCGCGCCCAGCGTGAGCGCCGTGTAGGCGAGCTTGGCGAATGGGACTTACCACGAGCTAGCGCCTTCGAACGCGGAGGAGACCATCCATTCGGAAAGGCCGCCGTATCGCCATCCGTCAAAGACGGCGTAGGCGCCCAGCAGCACAAGCGATCCCACGAGCGCTGCGACGAGGTAGTTGCGAAAGCGATTTGCGTAGAAGCGCTTGATGGTGCGGATGGAAAAGGAGAAGAGTCTGGCGGTGAGACCAAATGCGACGGCGGCGAGCACCACCAGTAAAATAGTGCGCGGCGACATGGACGGGATGTTGCCTATAACGTGGAGTGCGTGGTGGGTGCCCAGCATGCGGCTGACCGCATCGCCGGTGAAGGACGCGATAAGGCAGTACAGTCCAGAACTGTAATCGAGCTTGCCCACGTAGCACATCTCCATGCCAAAGAACGCTCCAGCCAGCGGCGTGCCGAAGACCCCGCCGAAGGCGGCCGAGATGCCGGAGAGCATAAGGTCATGGTGGTCGCGTTCGCCCAGCTTGAACGCGTGGCTCACGTTGCTGGCGATGGTGCCGCCAATTTGGACCGCGGTACCTTCGCGACCCGCAGATCCGCCGGCAAGGTGCGTGGCGACGGAGCAGAAGAAGGTGAGGAAGGCCATGCGCGCATGGATGAGGCGGCCGGTGAGGGCGCTGTCGATAACCAGGTTGTTGCCGCGACCGGCCTGCAGGCCGCGCGTGCGGTAGAGCCACGCGGTGGCGAGCAGTACGGGTGGCAGCAGGGCAAACAGGGCGCGATGCTGCTCGCGCGCGCCGCTCACAAGGTCGAGAGATGCCAAAAACGCCCATGCGGCGGCACCCATGGCGCATGAGACCAAAAGCACCAGCGCAAGCAATTTGCAGCTTGCATGCATGTTTCGCGCGTCGCGGCGGACATCTGCGGCAAGTAGGCGCTCGCCGTATGCGATAGCGCTGGTTGCGTCTTCAAGGGGCTTTTTGGTGGTGTTGGTTGCCATGGTTGCGGTCCTTATTCAATCTTGGGCAAGGGGCAAGGCGGACTTGTCCTGCTTTGTGGTGATGCGGGATATCGCGCGTGCGGGCTGGAACCAAGTATAGGGGTTTCATCGACGGTTCGAGTTACGCGCTTGGCATTTGGAGACTATACTTCTCGAAGAATAGTACTGCTTGCATGCCGCGGGTGCGGCGCGAAAGGGGAGGGCGCATGGCCGAGAACTTGATGGTGTTGGAAGAGGCCCAGGCGATCGTGTTGGAGCACGTCCACCCCACGCCCGTGGTCGAGGTTCCGCTGCACCTGGCAGCCGGTCTTCCCACGGCAGCGGACCTCGCGACCGATATCGATTTATCGCCTTTTGCCAACAGCGCGATGGACGGCTATGCGGTTCGCGCCCGCGACCTTGCGGATGCGAGCGCGGACTTTCCCGTGGAGCTTGTCGTCATTGGACATGAGGCTGCGGGCCACGTGTTTGAAGGCGCGGTCGAGGAGGGTTGCGCGGTGCGCATCATGACGGGCGCGCCCATGCCGGCGGGTGCGGACGCCGTGGTGAAGTACGAGGTCGTCGAGGTTATGGAAGGTGACGGCAACGAGGGCTCCACGGTGCGCTTCACCGCTTCCGCCCAGGTGGGCGACAACGTGCGCGAAGCGGGCCTTGAGGCCCGTGCGGGCGAGGCGGTCATGCGCGCGGGCGAGGTCCTGGCTCCCGCTGGATGCGGCCTTTTGGCGTCTGCGGGTATCACGGCGGTGCCCGTGCATCGCGCGCCGGTGGTGGGCGTGCTGTCAATTGGCACCGAGCTTGTGGCGCCGGATACGGTCCCTGGTCGCGGGCAGATTCGCGATGCAAACTCGAGCGCCCTTTTGGCGTCTGTGGTCGCGGCGGGCGGGGAGCCCAGGTTCTACGGCATAGCGGGCGATAGCGAGGACGAGATCTCGAACATGATGCTCGCCGCGGCGGAAGAGTGCGACTTTGTTATCTCGAGCGGCGGCGCGTCTGCGGGTGATTACGACTATGTGACCCGTCTGGTGCGGCGCGAGGGTCGGGTGCTGTTCGATCGCGTGTCCATGCGTCCCGGCAAGGCGATCACGTTTGGACTTATCCGCGATACGCCCTATCTGGGACTTTCCGGCAACCCCGCGGCGGCGTGCGTTGGATTTGAGATGCTTGCCCGGCCCGCCCTGCGTAAGATGCGCGGCTACGCGGTCGCTCCTCGTCCCCTGCAGTATGCCCGCGTCGCCCATAACGTGCGCAAGACCCAGGCCAGGCGCTTCTACGACCGCGCGGTGCTGTCTCGCGATGAGGGCGGCGAGCTGGTGGTCGTTGCGGCAAAAAGCCAGAATTCAGCGCTGCTGGGCACCCTGCAAAATGCCAACTGCCTGCTGATGGTGCCCGATGGGGACGCGGGCTTTTCCGCGGGAGATATGGTGCCCTGCGTGCGCATCGATCTGCCCGAGGGCACCGTTTTGTAGCCGTATCGAATCGTATATAGCCGGGAGGCCCCTATGGATATATCTTTTGCCGTCATCACGTGCTCGGATACGCGCGATCTTACTCGCGACGAGGCGGGCGCCGCGCTTGAGCGCCTGGTGCTGGAGGCGGGCTGGTCGGTTGCCAGCCATGTTGTGGTCAAGGACGAGCAGGAGCAGATCGCTCTCGCCATCGTCGGTGCGTGCGACCAGGTGGATGCGGACATTGTGATCACGTGCGGGGGAACGGGTCTGTCTCTGCGCGACGTGACTCCCGAGGCGACCCGCTCCGTATGCGACCGAGACGTCCCGGGTATCGCGGAGGCCATGCGGGCGTATTCCATGACAAAGACGCGCCGCGCCATGCTGTCGCGCGCGGTGTGCATGCAGCGCGGACGCCACCTGGTGATCAACTTCCCCGGTTCCACCAAGGCGGCGCTGGAGTGCTGGGAGGGTATAAGCGACCAGTTTGAGCACGCATGCAAGATGACAGCCGGCGGCGGGCACTAACGCGTGTGCTTGTAATTATTCTCTTACGAGTATAATGAGGGCGTTGTTTCGCACCAGCCTATTCTTAAAGGGGGAAATCTCATGTCAATGTTCACCGCCATGAGCCGCCGCGGCGCGCTCGCCCTTATCGCCTCGCTTGCTATTGCGGGGTCCGTTGCCGGCTGCTCTGGCAACACCGCCGCGCAGGGCAGCGCCGAAGCTGCCGGTTCCTCGTCCACGCAAAGCGCGGAAAAGGTGGAGCTGCAGATCTTTGCCGCTAACTCGCTGGAGAAGGCGCTGCCCGAGGTCCAGGCGCTCTATACGGAGCAGACGGGCGTGACCTTTGCGGACACGCAGTTCAAGGCGTCCGGCGACCTGGTTGAGCAGATGCGCGCCGGGGCGCAGGTCGACGCGCTGATCACGGCGTCCAAGGGTACTATGGACGATGCGGTCGAGGCTGATCTGGTGGACGAGTCCACGCGCGAGGACATGTTTGTGAATGACCTGGTGATCGTGAAGGCCGAGGGTTCCGACCTTGCCATTTCCTCTATCGAGGACGTTGCCAGCCTGGACGGTAGAATCGCTATCGGCGACGCGGCCACGGTGCCCGCCGGCAAGTACGCCAACCAGGCGCTGGCCTCCGTTGGCCTCTACACCAATGCCGAGGGCGTGGATGGCGAGTACGCCGCTTCGATCGCGGACAAGGTCGCGCTTGCCGACAAGGTGGGCACCGCCGCCAAGTACGTCTCTACGGGCGACTGCGCGGCCGGCTTTGTCTACAGCTCCGATATCTTCCGCTACGATGGCATCGAAGAGGCGTTTGTCTGCCCGGAGGATTCCCATAAGCCCATCGTGTACCCCGGCGCCGTGTCCGCTACTAGCGAGAATGCCGAGGAAGCAGCCAAGTTCCTGGAGTTCTGCCTTACCAATAAGGATGCGCAGAAGATTTGGGCCAAGTACGGTTTTGAGCTCTCTGAATAGGTGCGCCGCGCAACGCGGCAAGGAGGTGGCGCGTTGAGCGCATGGCGTATCGATACGGCGGATGCAAGGGCGGCGTGGCTGGCAGTGGTGGTCGCGGTCATCATGGTGGCGCGCGTCGCCCTGTGGCCCGCGCCCGTCATGGCGGCCGGCGCCTCCGACCCCGCCGTCACCGCCACGCAAGAGGGCGCCGCTTTTGGCATCGACGGCTTTGAGCGCAACGCCAAGGGCACCGCGCGCGCTATGGACGGCCAGCCGGCGGGGTATCGTTTTCCGTTGCTGGATGACTCTAACGTGGTAGTTGTTCGCACGCCTGCAAACGTGTTGGTGTACGTTGACGCAGATGCCGCCCAGGCAGCTGGCTTTGATTGCGAGGACGCGGACGATCAAGCGGCGCTGCGGCGCATGCTGTGCGAGCTTGACGCCGCGCACTCCATGGGCGGCGCCGCGCTGGCTGACGTCGAGGACCCCTGGATCTTCACTACCGAGCCACAATACGTGCAGGCTCCTTACCGCTACCGGTTTTGCGTGACGGGCGAGGACGGCGACGCCTACGCGGTGGTGGACGCCGCCGGACAGGCGGACGCTGCCGACGCTGCGGCTGCGGCTGAAGACATCGATCTGGGCGACGGTGCGCTGTGGAGCGATGACGCGCGTCTGGTAGCCGCCGACCAGGTGTCCTTGGCGGTCGAGCCCACGTGGCTCGAGGGGTTGGGGGCGTTTTTTGCCCGAATCGATTACCGTCCGCTGTGGGTGTCCATCAAGACGGCCGGCGTGGCGCTTGCGGTCTCGTTTGCGCTGGGGCTGCTTGCCGCATGGCGCACCATGGGTGCCACAAGCCGCATCAAGGGCGTGCTGGATTCCGTCTTCACCATCCCCATGGTGTTGCCGCCCACCGTATGCGGCTTTTTACTGCTGATGCTCTTTGGCCAGTCCACCGCTGTGGGCAGGTGGCTTATCGACCACGGCGTCTCGCTGGTGTTCACGTGGCCCGCTGCGGTGATCTCTGCGATTGTCGTCTCATTTCCGCTGGTCTACCGTACCGCGCTGGGGGCTTTCGAGGCCCTGGACTCGCAGATGCTCGATGCCGCCCGTACGCTGGGCTGGTCCGAGTGGCGCATCTTCCATTCGCTTATGCTGCCCCTGGGCTGGCCCTCTATCGCCGCGGGCACGGTGCTGGCCTTCGCCCGAGCCATGGGCGAGTTTGGCTGCACGCTGTTTTTCGCGGGCAACTATGCGGGCATTACGCAGACCATCCCCATTGCCATCTACTTTGAGTGGATGGGCGGCGACACGGACGTGGCGTTGTTCTGGGTGCTTGTGGTGATCGCTTTCAGCTTCTTGGTGATTCTTTTTATCAACCTGTATACGGCGCGTTCGCAGGCTTATCGCAGCCGGGGCTACATCAAGGGTCGCGCCGTCGGCGACGCTTTACACGTGGGCTCTAGGGTGCAGGGCGTTCAAGATGCGGCGTTTTTGGACGATGACGAGGACGCGGGCGGCGACGCGCTGCGCATCGACCGCGATGCCCTGCGCGAGCTTATGCGCACGGACGCAGCCGTGGGCGCTGCGGTGGGAGCTGCCGCGGGCGCGGTTTCGACGGGGCGTGGGTCCTCGTCCCCATCATCCGCAACGCGAGACGGCAAGGGAGGCCGCTGATGTCCTTGGTCCTCGATATCAAGAAGGCCTACCCGGACTTCTCGCTTGACGTGAGGTTGGAAGCCGCCGGCGAGCGCGTGGCGCTGCTGGGGGCCTCTGGTTGCGGGAAAAGCTGCACGCTGCGCTGCATCGCCGGCGTGGAGACGCCCGACGAAGGCCGAATAGCGGTGAACGGCGTGACGTTCTTTGATTCTGCGCGCGGCATCAACCTGTCGCCGCAGCAGCGCAAGTGCGCCCTGTTGTTTCAGAACTATCAGCTGTTCCCCAACCTGAGCGTTGCCGATAACGTTCTTGCCGGCGTTGAAGGGCGGCTTTCGCGCGAAGGGCGCGATGAGCTCGCGCGGCGCTATCTCTCCATTTTTGGCATGGCTGGGTATGCGGACCGCTATCCCGCCAGGCTTTCCGGCGGACAGCAACAGCGCGTCGCGCTTGCTCGCATGCTGGCCGCGCGTCCGGCGATCTACATGTTCGACGAGCCGTTTTCTGCACTCGACTCGTTTTTAAAGAGCGCGCTGGAGCAAAATCTGCTTGACCTGTTTTCCGTCATCGATTCTACGGTGCTCTATGTAAGCCACGATATCGATGAGGCGTGCCGACTGTGCGAGCGCATCTGCGTGCTACACAACGGGCGCGTGGAAGAGGACGGCACGGTGGAGCAGGTTGTTCAGCGGCCCCAGACGCTTGCCGCGCTGCGTCTGACCGGGTGCAAGAACACCAGCCGCGCGCGGAAGGTGGGCGATACCCTGGTCGAGGCGCTCGATTGGGGCATGACGTTCGATGTGGGCGCTCCGGTTGCAGACGATGTTGCCTACCTGGGCGTGCGCGCCAACTACTTCCATATCGACAACCGCGAGGCGCCCGGCATACCTACATCGTCAACTACAAGTATGCACGCAAAACCGGTATCGGTCATATGTTTAAGGCCTATGCCAAGCCGATGTACACCTATATTGCCTTTGCACTTTGTCTGGCGCTGGTGGCAGCCTGTGGTTTGCCGTATCTGTATACGGCAATAGCGGCCTTCGTTATCTGCCAGGGCATTGCGCATTTTCTCAGCGGTCAGCTGGGCGGCCTTACCGGTGATACCTACGGCTTTTTGACGGAATGCGGCGTTGTGGTTTACCTAATGCTTGCAACCTATATAATCTGATATATTTCCCCGGCAATATTTTGCCGAATTCTAAAAGAGACAGAAAGGAAAAATGCTATGCATATAGAAGAAATAATCCAAAAGATTGTGCCTGCGGACAGAGGATGTATGAAGCTGGCGCAGACACGCTTTGATAATCTGATCAAGCCGGTCGGCAGTCTGGCCAAGCTGGAAGAAATGACCTCGCGCTATTGCGGTATCAAGGGCATTTACGAAAAAGAGGATTTAGATTATCCTAAACGCGATTTGCTGGTGTGGTGCGGTATCGAAGATGAAATTATCACACTTGTTAAGGATACTTCGCTTTCAAGCGTA
>OHAS01000356.1_pt1 | contig 39080 bp, 39 predicted proteins | sample 1577131 | NCBI WGS metagenome assembly OHAS01 (sample SAMEA3541566, study PRJEB24748) | human gut metagenome | biome: human gut; feature: human-associated habitat; material: faeces | place: China | collected 2012 | reverse complement strand
GAAAGCTGGTATCAAACAAATATCGGAAGTAAAGCAGATTTAGCTAAAAATGTAGTTAGTGGAGCTTATTATTGTGAACAAGCAAAAGCTAAATACTCTGATAGTTATATATCAGGTAATGCTACGATGACTACTTATAATAAATATACACCAGACTTTAAATGTAGTAGTGACGGAAATGGAAAAGGTGTAGTAAATGCAAGTGTAGGATTACTTAGTTATGATGAAGTAGTCTATGCAGGTGGTTATAATGGAAAAAATAATAGTAACTATTATTTATATAATCCAGCCATCTATTGGTGGACGATGAGCCCCGCCGGCTTCACGACGGGTTATTCAAATGTCTGGTACGTCTATACCTCAGGTAGCATCAGCATCGACCTTGTCAATTCTGCTAACGTCGTTCGCCCAGTTTTAAATTTAACAGTTGATACGCAAATTTCCGATGGAGATGGCACTAAAGAAAATCCATTTGTGGTTGAATAAATAATGAGAATTAGCCAATCTCATTATTTTTTTCTATTTCTCTCTCATATAATATAGTGAAATGGGTATTGTATTTTGAAGTTTTGATTGGTATATTGTAATTATGATAATCGAGGTGTTGTAGTAATGATACATTTAAAATATATTGATAATCCATTTAAAGAAGAAGTATTTCATTCTATTTCTTGTTTTTCATTAGAGAAAAGTTTTTATGATTGTATTAATCGTAGATTTTTAAAAGATGAATCCTTTGAAAATCTTGAAAATACATTTTATATGTATATGTTAACAGGACAATTTGATGAATGGATAGGTTATGTTTTATTTTCTAACGCTGATCGTATTAATAGCTATAAAGATTATGCTTATCAAAATTATTTACAATTATTTAACACATTACCTTTACAGTATTTAACCTCTTCTAAGTGTCATGAATTTGTAAAGGAGCAAAAAGAATTTATCAAAGATTTTTCTTTGCCAGAGTTAGATAATATGACTAAAAATATTATGAATACCTTTTCTATACCAACTGTATCTAAAAAAATTGAATCTTATTATCTAGATTTACAGTCCTATTTAGAAAGTTTTCCTGATTATTTTTATTTAGATGTTGCGATTGCCCTTCCAAAAGAGGAAGAAGCTAATTTAAAAAGAGAATTTAGTTCTAATGGTTATAACATTAATCTATTAGTTGAAAATAAATATTATGGATTTATACAAGAAACTCTTAAATTAGTAGAAGATAAAATAGAGGAGTCTTTTATTGATATTCCTATCTTTCTAAGAAAAGATGATAAATCTACTATTTTAGTAAATCGTAACTTACAGAAAACATTAAAACCTAAAAAAGATATTATTTCTTGAATGAAATGTGTCTTTTTTTTTCATAATAATTATGGGAGGAAAATTAATGGAAGAATTAACATTATATAAACATATCTATAAGGATTGTGAAATGAGTATCTTTTCTTTAGACACTTTACTTGATGATTTACAGAATAAAGATAATAAAATCAAGAAAGTAGTAGAAGAAATTAGAGAAGGGTATGGTAGATACTTTGATGAAGTAAAAGAGGTACTTAGTGATGATTTACCTAAGAAAAGTAGTATGGTTACTAAGATGGCTGCTAGTATGGGTATTGGTAAAGAAGTAAGAAGTGATAATAGTGATTCTAGTATTGCTGATATGCTAATTAAAGGAATTTCTATGGGTACTTTAGATATGCAAAAGAAGATTGCTGAAGTAGGTAAAAAGGTAGAGAAGAAAGAATTAAAATTTGCTAATGACTTTTTAGAATTTCAACAAGATTGTGTCACTGGATTAAAAAGATTTTTATAATTTTTAGCACTTTCTATTGACAAGTGCTAATGAAAGTGGTATAACTGAAAATGTAAGGAGGAATGAATATGTTACCTAGTAGAAAATATTATTTAGATAGTATATTTGATAATTTTATGGATGAAGGTACTGACAATTTTGATGTTATGAAGTGTGATGTTTACGAGAAAGATGGCGCTTACCACATTGAAGCAGACATTCCTGGATTTAAGAAAGATGAAATTAGTGTTGATTGTGAAGATGGTTATGTAACAATTAGTGCTGAGAAGAATACAGAAAACGAAGAAAAGGATGAAAACAAAAAATACATTAAACGTGAAAGATTCTATGGTAAAACTGTTAGAAAATTTTATGTTGGTGATGTAGATAGTGATAAAATCCAAGCTGAATATAAAGATGGAATGCTAGAATTAGTTGTACCTAAAGAAGAAAAATTACCAAATAAAAAATCTATTGAAATTAAGTAACGATAAAGAGAAGTTCGAAAGAGCTTCCTTTTTTGTTATTGGTAGAATTTTAAGTATTTTTCTTTTGTCTCATCATTTTCTAGGGCATTAAATCTTCTTCTATCTAGTGCAATTAGTTGCTCTTCTAAAAAAGCTTCTTCAAATATTCTTATATTTTTTATCCAACTTTTAATGAATTGGTTTTCTTGTTTTGTTAGAATTTTTATAGGATTTTTACTGTATTTATGAAATATAATTGTTTCTTTTATTTTTGTTGGCTTAAATAAATCATTTGTAGTAATAACAGATCTAATTACTACTTCTGGATTTTCTTCGTAAATATTTGAAAATGATTCTCTAATAAAATGGTATTTTGTCCTTGCAAAGTAACCAATTGCTATATTATGTGCATTTGATGATGGTCTGTTAGCTCCATAAACAAAAAAAATTTCAGCATTGTTACATTTGATTTTTACTCCTTGCCGGTGATCTCCAATTATGAATAATCCTAATTGACTACATTCATTTGTTTGACTATTATCTTGATTTAATGGGGTGTATTCAAAATTACTAACTATTTTATGTTTTTGAAATGTTTCAGCTGTATCTTTTAATTGTAGGTTACCAAACTGCAGTAATAGTGAATTTGAATTGTTATCAGTTAATTTCATAATATCCCTCTTTGGTAATTATTTTATATGTTTTTAATTGTTTGTCAACTTAAATTAGATTTAATAAATTTGACAAAACTTTAAATTTTTGCTAGTATATTGAATTGTCCCGTGTATAAGAGGTGTTAAAAATGTTTTATAATGAGACAAAGACAATGGAATTAGTTAGCGAAGATCCATCCCTGGTATTTGAGTTAATTAAAGAAGGACATATTGAATTTGTAGATATGTTATTAAAAAAGAAAATTGTCGATATCAATACTTGTGATGAAGCAGGTAACAATATATTAGTTAGGTTATTAAAATGTGGAGCTTATGATGTAGTTCTTCATCATATGGGTAATAAAGAATGGGATGTTAATCATCAAAACTTAGATGGTAATACATTTGCTCATGTTTTAGTATCTATTAACTATGTAAATGTAGTAGATATTATTTCGAAATTAAAGAAAAACAAAGAATTTTTACCTAATATTAAAAATAATAGAGGGGAAACTATTCTTGATAAGTCTATTAATGATAATTATATTTATACTACTGTTAAAATATTAGAAGATTCTAGATTTAATAATATTGATGTGGTATCCTTTAAGCATTTATATGATACATACATTAAAAGTAATAAATACGGGAAATATTCAAAACTAACAAACCTAGAAGTAATTGTGAATAATTTAACAGAAAAGAGTTTATTGCCAAGAATGGAAAAATTAATAGAATTTATTAAAACTAATTTTGAAATCATTAAACAGGAAGTTTTAAATAGTCAAAAATCTACACAGATTGATGTAATTATAAAAGATGTATTACAAGAAAGTAATATATAGGAAAGGAAAGAATGAATTTTCTTTTCTTTTTCTTTTTTTCTCTGATATAATAGAAAAAGTAAAGACAAGGAAGTGGGAAAATGCAATTACCAAATTATAAAGAAGCAAAATTAAGAAATAAAAATCAAGTAGAAAGAGAAGAATATACTTTTGATTCTAAGCTAGCCAATTTAGGAAAAGGAAAAACTTATTATGTAAAAACTTATGGTTGTCAGATGAATGAACATGATAGTGAAAATATTAAAGCCATGTTAGAAGAATTAGGTTTTCATGAAGCTAGTGATTATGAAGAAGCTGATTTGGTACTTTTAAATACTTGTAGTATTAGAGAAAATGCTCATAATAAGGCTTTTGGTATGCTAGGTAGATTAAAACATTTAAAAGAGGAAAAGAAAGATTTAATTATTGGTCTTTGTGGTTGTATGGCACAAGAAGAGGGAGTAGTAGATGAAATACTCCATAAATATAAGTTTGTGAATTTTGTATTTGGAACGCATAATCTACATAGACTTCCTATTCTTTTAAGTGAAAATTTAAATAATCATCAGCAAGAAATTGAAGTATACAGTAAAGAGGGTAACTTAATTGAAGGTATGCCTGTAAAAAGAGCAAATGCTTATAAAGCGTATGTAAATATTATTTATGGGTGTGATAAATTTTGCACTTACTGTATTGTACCTTTTACAAGAGGTGGTCAACGTAGTAGAAATAAAGATGATATTTTAAAAGAAGTAAATAAATTAGTTCAAGATGGTTACCAAGAGGTAACACTTTTAGGACAAAATGTGAATGCTTATGGAAAAGATTTTGATTATGATTATCGCATGGAAGATTTACTAGAAGATGTTGCAAAAACTAATATTCCTAGAGTTAGATTTATGACTAGTCACCCTTGGGATTTTACAGATAAGATGATAGAAGTAATTGCCAAGTATCCTAATATTATGCCTAGTATTCATTTACCAGTTCAGTCTGGATCTAGTCGTATTTTAAAACTTATGGGTAGGCGTTATACGAAAGAAAGTTATCTTGAGTTATTTCATAAAATAAAAGATACTATTCCAAATGTTAGTGTTTCTACAGATATTATTGTTGGTTTTCCTGGTGAAACAGAAGAAGATTTTATGGAAACTTTATCTTTAGTAAATGAATGTCAATTTGATAATGCTTTTACTTTTATTTATTCTCCTCGTGAAAATACTCCTGCTGCTAAGTTAGAAGATAATGTTAGTTTAGAAGAAAAGGAGAACCGTCTACATAGATTAAATGAAGTTGTAAACAAATATTTCTTAGAGAATAATAAGAAGTTAGTTGATACAATTGTACCAGTTTTAGTAGAAGGAAAAAATACGAATGGTAAAGATGGTTTATATGGGTATACAGATACTAATAAATTAATTAACTTTGATGGAGATGAAAGTTTAACTGGTAAAATTGTATCTATTCAAGTAACCAGTGCTAAAACTTGGAGTTTAGATGGAAAACTTGCAGAATAATAGTATAGTTAGTAAAATAGATGAAATTATTGATTCTATTAAGGATAGTAAAGAGTATCAAAATTATTTATTCTTGTTTGATAAACTTTCTAAAAATGACAGATGTAATAGTTTGATTAAACAAGTCAAAACTCTACAGAAAGAGTTAGTAAAGAAACAAGCCAATGGTCAGAATGTTAATGAATTAGAAGAAAAAATTAACAAATTAGTATCTGAATTAAATACTATTCCTTTATATGTTGAATTTGTAGATAAGCAGCAGGATTTGAATAAAATATATCAAAGTATTAAAATTAGATTAGATAACTATTTTAATGATTTATTTAATTAGGGGGTTGTATGATAGAAGAAGTTGAGTATTATTTAAATAATATATTAAAAAAACAATTAGAAAATTTTGTTGGTAGTAATATTGATAAGATAATTGATAATATTAGGGTACAAATGTATTCTTTGATATATCACTGGAATGATACAGAACTTAAAAACACTATTTTATTAACAGGCCTAGAAGAAGGAAATTTTTATTTACCTAATGCTAATAATTATATTAGAAGTTTTGTAGTAGTGACTATTCGTAATAGTTATATTGAATCTGCAGGTTCTGAGTTTTACAAAACTTATGATTTTAGTAGACAAATCCTTGATTCGGAAATGAAAGATATTACTAGTGTAGCTATTAAATATTTTAAAGAACTTGATTTATCAAGTTTATCTTTAAAAATTAATTTAGATCCAATAAATGATTATTATTTAAATATAATAAAAAAATATCCAAATAGTTATGAAGTTTTAAAAATACTAGCTAACTCTAATAAAAATGAGGTATACTTTGATAAAATTACCGTTGGTAGTCATAGTAATATTTTTATAAATGGAATGAATACTAGTGGTGGTAGAAATAAAACTACTATTGAAGATGGATATACTGATAAAATTGGACTTGATTTAGTTAAGGCTATACAATCATCCAAGGAATATGGAATTCCTTTTATTTCTAATTCTTTTAAATTTATAACACGTAATTATGAAAAGTTACTTAGAGTCATTCAATTTTTACTTGAAAATGATATGATATTTGTTACTAGTAATTATTATATTTCTAATGGTTATGTATCAAGAAGAAGTAAATTATTAAGGGTAGCTCATACTGATAAAGAACGTGATATTTCTATGAGAAATGTGACAGGCTTATCGAAAAGGCATGCTAAAGTTATTAATGATACTAGAAAGCAACATTTGATATAGTCCCTTTTTATTATAGGTTTTTGGAAACATTTTACCTATCTAGCATAAATTAAACTAGAGGAGGGATATTATGGCTAATACTCGAGAAATTGTAACAAAGGCCGTTGTTGGGAAGGGAAAGAAAACTTTTACAACTACGAAGACTGTAACTCCTGAATGTCAGCCTACAACAATTTTAGGTTGTTGGGTTATTAATCATACTTTTAGGGGCTACCGTAGTGGTAATAAAATTAATATCGAAGGTAGTTATGACGTTAATATCTGGTATTCTTGTTCTGATGATACAAAAACAGAAGTTGTTCGTGAGACAACGAATTATTTAGAAGAGGTTAATGTACCTAAACAAGATGATAGTGATGTTACAAATGAAGATATTATTATTCGTAGTTTGAAACAACCTTCTTGTACAAGAGCAGATATCGTAAATGGTAAAATAGAATATACCATTCAAAAAGAACTTGGTATCGAAATTGTCGGAGATGTTAAAGTAAAAATAGCTTATGATGAAGAAGAGGACCCTTGGGAAGTTATCATGGACGATGATAGTAACGAAGACATTCAAAATGCAGAAGAACAAATAGACCAAGAAGTTAATGAAGAGTATCTAGATTAGCTAGATGCTTTTTTATTATGCTCCAGTTTTTAGATGTGTTAATGAAGGCATATTAATGAATGATAAGAAGATAATCGTTCAAATATATTTACCAAATCTAAGAAAAAAATGCTATAATGAAGGAGTAGAGAAGTTAGATGAAAGAGAGAAATTCATCTTAACGATGGTAGAATCAAGTATTGAAAAAGCTACCAAAATAGCGAAAGGGTTTGATTTAATGGAAGAATATTTGAATGAATCAGAGAAAGTAATTACAGATATTAATTTTGGAGAATCCTATGATAAAGAACTTGCTTTAAAAGATTTAGGAAGGCAAGAGGGAGAAGCAAAGAGTAGAGAAAAAATTGCTAAAAATATGCTAAAAGAAAGTATTGATATTTCTGTTATTTCACGTGTAACAGGCTTAAATATAGAAACAATCCAAAAATTGAAAGATAAAAACGAAAATATAATTTCTTTCTAGTACTGTTAACAAAAAAAGGTTGACAGCATCTAAAATATTCGTTATAATGAATATAGTTTTAGAAATGGAGGGATATTATGGCAGTTAAATTAAGACTTACAAGAATGGGTGCTAAGAAAAGACCTAGTTACCGTATTGTTGCTAGTGACTCTAGACAAAAAAGAGATGGAGAATATCTAGAATTAGTTGGAACTTATAATCCAATTGCAGATGAAACAAAAATTAACGAAGAAGTAGCTTTAAAATGGTTAAGAACTGGAGCTCAACCTTCTGATACAGTTAAGAATTTATTATCAAAAGCTGGTATCATGAAGAAATTTGCTGAAGAAAAACAAGGTAAATAATTATGAGTTTAGTAGAATTAACTGAATTTTTAGTAAAGTCACTTGCTGAAAATAAAGAAAATGTTTCGGTAAAAGAATTTGAAACTGATGAAGAAAATACTATTCTTATTCAAGTATTAGTAGATGAAAGTGATATGGGAAGAGTAATCGGAAAAGGTGGAAAATTAGCCAATGCTATTAGAACTTTAGTACAAGCAAGTAGTTATATTAAAGATAATAAAAAAGTAAGAATCAATATTGATAGTTTTTAGTCAGTATTGATTCTTTTAATTTAAAAATGTAAAGATAGTGTCTATTATTATTAAAAATATTAAGATATTTGTTAACCATTTTGGTATTTTTACTACAATTTTATCAAAAAATGGCTTTAATAAATATAAAACAGTAATACTAGCAATTCCCCAAACATTAGCCATTTCTAGAGAAATATAACGACCTATATGAAATCTGTGACTTTCATAATTCCATATTTCTTTATGTAAGCAAGATTTAATCAAATAGCCACCCATCAATTCAATAAGGCTTAAAACCACCATAGATACTATATAAGTAATAAAAATTTTATAAATTTTCTTGTGTCTTAATGGAATCTTATCTATTAATTTTCCTATTAGTAAAATCAGTACTACCCCAAAACCATATACAGGTGTCCACCATCCATAGAGAATACCACTAGTAAAATTTTTAATGAAAACTGTTTCTATGAAGTGTCCAATGATGGAAAATAAGAAGAAGTAATTTATATAATAGTACATAGTATCACCGTTCTTAGCTTGCCCGATTTTTTTTCTTTTATTTATATGAAAACTGTATTATAATACTAATAGATAGGATTATAGGAGGTGTGTTATGAAAAATAGGGTACTTAGTTCCATACTATTATTACTAATTTTTATTCCTTTTATCATAAAAGGTGATGTATTCTATGCAGGATTGGTACTATTAGTAGGACTAATTGCTTTTAAAGAATTATTTGATTTAAAATTAAAAGATAGAAAATTATCTTTATTACTAGAGGTGCTAGCTTATTTAGCCGTTGGATTTTTAATTTTAAATAATTACCAAAGTAAAGAATTAATGATTGTGTTAGATTATCGTATTTTAACATTTATGTTATTTGCCTTTATGGTACCACTTGTATTAATAGGAGATAATGATAAATATAACTTACAAGATGCTCTTTACTTATTAGGTAGTGTTTTATTTATTGGTTTTTCTTTTAATTTGATGATTTTAATCCGTAATTATTCCATTACTTATTTTATTTACTTTTTATTGATAGCTTGTTTTACTGATATTTTTGCTTTTGTAACTGGTAAATTAATTGGACGAAAAAAGTTAGCCAAAGAAATTTCTCCTAACAAAACAGTAGAAGGTTTTATAGGTGGAACAATTATGGGAACTTTTATAGGAATGGTATACTACTTAACGGTTGTTAGTAATCAGATTTCTTTTACTCAAATTTTAATTATTACGATTACTTTATCCATTATGGGGCAAATTGGTGATTTAATTTTCTCACAAATTAAGCGTTATTATCATCAAAAAGATTTTTCTAATTTAGTACCAGGTCATGGTGGTATATTAGATTTATTTGATAGTTTAATTTTTGTGATTATTACATCTATTTTATTCATATCTATTTTATAGGAGGAAAAGAGGAAAATATGCTTAATTTAATTTATTTTATTATTATATTAGGAGTAATTGTTTTAGTACATGAATTTGGACATTTTATATTTGCTAAAATGTTTGGTATTTATGTTTATGAGTTTGCAATTGGAATGGGACCTAAATTATTTCATTTTAAGAGTAAAAAAGGAGAAACTGAATATTCTATTCGTGCAATTCCTATTGGTGGTTTCTGTTCTTTAGCAGGTGAAGATTTAGATAGTGATGATGATAAAAAGATTCCTAAAGATCGTAGACTTCAGTCTAAACCAGTTTGGCAAAGATTTTTAGTTATGTTCTTTGGAGCAGGAAACAACTTTATTTTAGCATTTCTACTTTTATTAGTAATTGCTTTTGGTTGGGGAGCTGTATCTTCAAAACCAGTTATTTCAGAACTAGTTAGTGGTAATCCTGCCGAACAAGCTGGCTTACAAGTAGGAGATTATATTTCTAAAATTAATGGTCATAAAGTAAAAACAAGTGATGATGTATCTATTTACTTACAAGTAGAAGATAAAAGTAAACCAATTACTTTCACAGTTAAAAGAAATAAAAGAGAGTTAGATATTGATGTTACTCCAATTAAAGAAGAAGTAGATGGAAGTACCATTTATCGTGTAGGAATTGTTTCGCAAGGGAAAGTAGAAAAAGGATTTATTCCATCAGTAAAATATGCTTGTACCAAAACAGGTGCTTTATTTAGACAAATGGTAATTACTTTAAAAGGTTTATTTACAGGAGGTCTTTCTGTTAAACAATTATCTGGGCCTGTTGGTATTTATAATATTGTAGGTACACAAGCAAAGAGTGGATTTCAAAATATTTTATATTTAATTGCCTTATTAAGTATTAATGTTGGATTTATTAATTTGATTCCATTACCTGCATTTGATGGTGGTAGAATTTTATTCTTAATCATTGAAAAAATAAAAGGTAGTCCTATAAAACCAGAAACAGAAAATAAAATACATACTATTGGTTTTATCTTATTACTTGCTTTAATGATTTATATAACGTTTAATGATATTTTAAAATTATTTTAGATAAACAAAAAGAAACTATTTTGCGTAGTTTCCTTTTTTTATTCTGCTAAAAAGTTATTAGCTTTAAACTTAGAAATAATTTTATCTACAGATACACTTCCATTAATTCTAGAAGAAACTGTTTTTTCTACTCCATCATTATAAAATAAAACAGTAGGAGTACCACTAATACCAGTATCAGCAAATAATTCTTTTTTTTCTTTATAACTAATATGATCCGTATTAATGTATTTAATTTCAATTTTATAATCATTTGCTACTTGCGTAATTTTAGGTTTAAAACTAATACAAGCACTACAATCTGTTCTCATGACTTCTAGAATAAATGTTTCTTTATTTTTTAGTAATTCTTGATATTCTGTATAGCTAATTTCTTTCATATAACTTTTTCCACAACCAGTTAGCATCAAAGTACATATAAGTACTAACATTATCTTAATATATTTCTTCATATTACACCTCTTTCTAAGTATAGCATAAAATTACTAAATTTCAGAAAATTTTTCTTTTTTTCTTTAAACCTATGATATAATAATTCTAGAATAAAATAGGGAGGTAAATTATGATACTTCGAAAGCCATATGCCTTTTTAATTAAATACTTTCAAAAAATAAATATTCTATTATTACTATTAGTAGGATATGTTTTTTATAAAGATTTACAGATTTATAAGTTTGTAAAAGAATATTTAGCGACTAGTGTTTATAATCCTACCATTGATTCAATTAGTAACTATGCCAATTTTACGATTTATCTAGCCTTTGTTTTAGTAATTATAATTTCTATTATTTTACTTTATTTACTTAGGCGTAAAGATAAACCATATGCTAGTTATGTTTATATTTTAGTAGTCAATTTCGTTACTTTATGCTTTTTCTTATACACTAAGAATTATTTTACCTATCAAGTAGTAAAAGGGTATAATTTAGTAGCTATTAAAGTAGTAAAAGATTTACATTTTATTTCTACATTACCATATTATCCTATGATTTTTATTCTAATTATTCGTTCCATTGGACTAGATTTAAAAAGCTTTGGATTTCAAGAAGACAAAGAATTCATTGAAATTAATGAAGCTGACCGTGAAGAAGTAGAAGTACAAGTTGGATTCGATAAAGATAAATGGATTCGTAAAATTAAATATCATATTCGCTATTTTAAATATTTCTTTTTAGAACATACAATCCCACTAACGATTGTGTTTATCGTTGTTGCTTCTATTTTTTGCTATAACTTTTACCGTTACTTTTATGTAGAAAATAAAGTTTATAGTATGAATGAAGTTATGAAATCTAATAATTACTTATTAGAAGTAAATCGTACTTATTTAACAGATAAAGATTTTTCTGGTAATGTTGTTTCTAATAGTGGTATGTATTTTATTTTAGTAGATTTAAAAATTGAAAACTTACTTTCTATTTCTAGAGATTTTGATATTGAAAAAATGCTATTATTTATTGATAATAACTATTATGTTCCTACTACTAGATTTAATTCTTATTTTACAGATATGGGAAATTTATTTACTGGTAAAAGTTTAAAAGAAAAAGAAAAGACATCTTATCTACTAGTATATGAAGTACCAAAGCCAAAAGAAAATGCTAACTTTTTATTAAAGTATCAAGATTTAAGTGGAAAGACAAGTAAATTAATTAGTGTTAAGATGAAGATACAAGATATTAGTACTTTTAAAGATAAGGGTAGTAGTAGTTTAAAGAATTTATTTACGATACCAATTAATCTTGATGAAAAAATGACTTTTCAATTAGATAGTTATGAACTTTTAGATAGTGTTAACTATACTTATCAACAGTGTAGTCCTAATAGTTGTCCTATTTATCAAGGAACTATTAGTGGTGGAAATAATAAATTGGTTTTATATATAAAGGGTAGTTTTGGAGATAGTACGAAACAAGAGTTCTTAAATTTTATGACGAAGTATGGAAAAATTCGTTATAAAATAAATGGTGAGTATAAACTAATTTCTATTCAGTATGGAACTAATAAAAGCTATCGTGGTAATTATTTATATTTTATGGTACCAGAGGAAATAGTAAATGCAGAAAATATTGAATTTGTATTTACCATTCGTACCTACCAATATTTTTATAAATTGAAAGGAGAATAATTATGAAATTTTTAAAAAAGAATAAAAAGATAGTAATTTTAATGTTGGTTGGCATTTTATTAATATTATCAGGTACTTTATCTTGGCATTTTTACTTTTCAAAAGTAAAAATATTTAAAGATAATGAAAAACTATTTTTAGAAACAGTAGAACGCTATTATAGTATGAATTCTAATTATTTACCAAGTAATAATAATACGAAAGAAATGACACTCCAAGAGTTGTATGAAGGAAATCATATTAGTGATTTATATGTTCCTAAAACTAAAAAATTATGTGATAGTAATAGTTGGGTTAGGGTATACCAAGATGAAAATGGAAAATTTAGTTATACTACCTATTTAAAATGTGGTAAGTTTGAGTCAAATGTTGATCATACAGGTCCAGAAATTACCTTAAATGGAGAAAGTGAAATAACACTTGCTCTTGGAAGTACTTATCAAGAGCCTGGTGTTAGCAAAGTCTATGATAAAGTAGATGGTAATCTAAACACAAGTGATGTCGTAATTGATTCTAGTAGTTTAGATATTAATAAAGCAGGAAACTACAAAATCACTTATACCATTCGTGATAAATCTTATAACAAAACAGTAGTTACTAGAACGGTAATTGTTGCTAAAAACTTAACAAATGTTGTAAAAGATGCAACAGATGAATCAAATTATTATAAAGGACTAGATCCTAATAATTATTTACTATTTTCAGGAATGCTTTTTAGAATAGTTGGAGTAAATAGTGATGGTAGTGTAAAAATAGTTACACAAAATAGTATAGCTAATAGTAATTTTGGTACCGAGGAGACAACTTTTGATAATAGTAATATTAAGGAGTGGCTCAATAATTATTTTTATTCTAAAATTCACGATACATCTTATTTAAAAGAAGATAGTAGTTGGTGTATAGATTCCATTTCTGATATAAATACAACTAGTAATAATTGTGTTTCATACAGTACTTCTCCTGTTGGTTTATTATCTGTTAGTGATTATAATTTATCTAAAGATGCAACAGGTACTTATCTAAATACCATTACAGAATACTGGTTAATTAATCGTGAAAGTAATCGCTTTGGTTATATTCATTTATTATTAAAAGAAACAGGGATTAATACAAATGATGGTACAGATATTTCTGGAGTGAAACCAAGTTTAATTTTAAAAAATGATTTGTATATTTTATCAGGTAATGGTAGTATCAATAATCCATATCGTTTAGGTGATTATAAAGAAGCTTCTAACAATGATTTATTAAATACACGATTAATTGGTGAACATGTTTCTTACTTTGGAATGAGCTTCCGTATTAGTGATATTGACAAAGATGGTAATATTAGATTAACTTCAACTGGTTATTTAAAAAACAACACAACAGGTAACTTTATTTACTCTAGTTATGAAAATGAAGATAAAATTTTAAAATTTGATCCAAGTAAAGAAGGAAACATTGCCTATCAGTTAAACCATCAACATTTAGATTTTATTGATGATAGTTTGATTGTATCTCATGAATTTTTATTACCTACTTATGAAGCTAATAAAAAATACTCAGAATATTTGGCTAGTAAATTTAAAACTAAAGTTAGTATTCCAGCTAGTTATGAAATGTTTTCTGCTACTAATGAGCAAATGATAGGTCAAGCTAGTTACTGGTTACTTGATTATGTTGATGATAAGCATGCATTTATGATTAATAGTAGCAATGGTAAAACATTTACTATTGATTCTGGAAGTTTATATAACTCTAATGGTTTTAAGATACAATTTTATGTTTCTAAAAATACTAAAATAAAAAGTGGAAAAGGAACTAGTTTAAATCCTTATGTTATTAAGTAGAAATGCTAGTCTTTTCTCTTTTTTTTTGATATACTACTAGTATAGTAAAGAGGTGTGCAATGAAAAAAAAGATTCTGTTATTTGTATTTTTAATGTTTTTATCTATTATATTTATTGGTAGTCTTTTTTTCTTTCTTTTTTTAAAGAAGAGCCAAGCTTATTATCAACCTGATTCTAGAGTTAAACAAACAAGTAGTTATGTGATTGAAGATAGTAAGACGGTTGGATGGATACAAGTCCAAGGAACTAATATTGATTATCCTGTAATTATGGAAACTCCTTCTGCTTATGATAGTGGGATTGATTATCTTTGGCGTCCTAATTATTATGAGAAAAAACAAAATCGTGAAGTTATTTATGGTCATAATATTTTAAACGTATCAAGTAATCCATTAATTAATGCAGAAGGACATACTAGATTTGAACCTTTAATGGGATTTGTATATGAAGATTTTGCTAAAGAAAATTTATATATTCAGTATACTTACGATGGAGAAGATCACCTTTATAAAATTTATGCAATTGGTTTTTATTCTTTAAATGAAGAAGATGGTACTGGAATTACTGATGAAAGTTTAGTAAAACATTATATTAAAGAAACTAAAAAAAATAGTTTGTATGATTTTGATGTTGAGGTTGATAGTAGTGATCACCTTATTTCTTTAATTACTTGTACAAGGTATTTTGGATTAAATGGTAAAACCCAGTTTCGAATAGATGCTAGAGAGGTTAGAAAAAACGAAAAAATAAAAAAATATTCCGTTTACACTAATGAAAACTATGATATAATTAAATAAGATAGGAGGTTTACTTGTGTATAAAGATAAAATATTAAAACATATGATTTTCATACTAATTATATTTATATTATGTCCTAATTTAGTAAATGCAAGAAGTACTGATGATAATGAAATTTGTATTAATACTAATGAAGGATCTAACTTTTATAAAATAAAATCTAAAGGAAGCAAAGTTATTCCATTCTTTATTACATACCAAGATATTGAAGGAAATGGTAAGTATCCAGCTTTATGTTATTGTAGTGGCGTTGGTGATAATTGCTTAAAGCAAGAACAAAAAAAAGATAGTTCTGGTAATCTGATGTTTGATGCCGGTAACAAACCAATTATGGAAACAACTAATGAATGTAAGAATGAATATCAATTTAAAGTAGAATCTCAGGCACTTTCTTGCAAAATTAATAATAGAGACACCAATCACTATGAATTTTATATTTGTCCAAGTGATGCTAGTTACGATGTTGTAAAGAAGATGCAGAGTGGCATGAAAATTGAATATGTATCTTCTCTTAATCAATATAAGGTGACTTTTTCAGTTCCTAATAATTTTAAAGGAAAAGTATCTGCTAAATTAGTTAATAAAGTAACTGATAAAAATGGTGTTTCTAAATTTAACATTAATAGTACTACAGGGCTTCCTAATAGTGTATTACGTAATTATAGTACGAGTGATGTAGATAATGGAATTTATTTTTCTCCAGGTACAGAATTTTATTTCATTTTTTACTTAGCTGATGCATCTGATGGATGTAATGGTGAAAGATTAGGATATATTATGGGTGCAGTTCCATCTACTGTTCCTAATCCAATGTATAATGACAGTATATGTACTAGCTTCCGCAGTAAGTATGCAAGTGATTCAGTTGAAAGAATTATGGTATCAGATTGTGATAGTGATACCATTCAATATAATGAATTAGCTACTATTCGTAATAATATTTTAACTAAAATAGAAGAAGTAAATAAAATACATGCTATGTTGGAAACAAAAGTAGATACTTCTAACAATTTTACTTGTTTGTTTAAAAATAATAGTAGTACGATAAATCAACAATTAGGTTTTAGTACTAAAACAGGATTTTTAGATATTTCAGGAACTGGGACTTATTGGAAAGCTTTTTGTACAGAAACAATATCAGTTGAATATGATGATCCAAAGGCCGTAAAAGCTGGCGAAGGTTTTGGTTATAGTGCTAAGTTTGTAGTAAATAGAACTTGTACGCCAATTAAAATTTCAGAACCTAAATATTTACCCAACTGTAATTATAGTGTAGAGTGTTGGGGTGGACCTGCTAAACACAAGGGTGAAGATGGTGCTGGGCCAAATGAAGATTTTGATAATTGTGTTAATACTTGTGATGGTGGTACTTATACTCAAAATTGTATTAATTCATGTTATAGTAAAATTTATGGTAAAAATGTTTCCTATTCTTCCAAAACTAATTCCAAAGATTATGCTTTTTTAAGTGCAAGTAGTAGTAATTATAAAGCATTAAGACTTGCTTCTAATAAAGGAAATACTAGTTTGATAGGTACTACAGGTGGTGGGGTTACTAAATTACCTATTAGTAGCGGTTGCGTAATATCTGGTAATAATATTGATAACGGTTGTGGAACACATTGCCAGAATTCTTCCACTTGTACAACAGAACATGGTAAAAATTTCACTTATTTAAATAGTTGTAATGCTAATGGTGAAACTGCTGGTACAAAATGTTATGAAGTTTATACAAATTGGCCTTGTGATGATAGAGGTATTCATTATAGAGAAGACATTTTAGCTAGTGAGAATGAATACAATAATGTAGTTGCTGGAATTAAAGAATTTAGTAGTTCTGCTATTAGTAATGAAAAATATCAGATTATAGTAAATGAAGAATACAATAAAGAGTCTAATGACAAATATAAATCTAAAACTACTACTTTTAGTAATAAAGATAGTGAAAATAAAATCTCCTCTACTGAAACTAAAAAAACAGAAGCAGTAAACTATCAATCTAGTACGAATTTAGCAGATCCTACGCAGGGAAGTTTAGACGCAGATTTTATTAATAGTCATATTAGAAAAGATATTTATAGTTATCAAATTTCAAGAACAGTAGAAGTTGGAATAGGTGCTGCTTATGTTTCTAAGGTAAATGGTAATGATGTCTTATATAATCAAACCAATTCTAGTACGGATACATCATTAGATAAAAATGATAAATATTATTCAGCACAAAATAAATATTTTACTCAGTTTGATACTAGATTTATTAATAATTATCGAAATTGGCCATATTATAATTCTTCTGTTACAAGTGATTCAACAGACGGTTATACTAAAAATATTCATGTAAGATTTTATAATATAGGTAGTTGGAATCAATGGGGTACAACAGGTAATGGTGTTAATATTGCTTGTTTATATGGAACAGATCCTGGACTTATCTGTAATGATAAAAATGATTGCCCTGGTGAAGACGAGGGAATTAGATACATTTTTAGACCAATTAATTTAACAGATATGTTCCCAAATAATCGAAATCCTAGATTTAATTGGACGGGTACTATTGATAAGAGTACTAATAAAGCTACTGGTGCTGCTATTTTAAAAGAAAAATCTTATTATGATGATGCAGTAGATCCAGAAACATTAATTAGTACCATTGAGTCTAAAGGAGAATCTATTTATGACGTTAGTAATAATTCTTCTGAAATCGATTATGAATTTGTTTTAACGAGAGAAAATATTAGAAATATTCGTTCTTATAATAAGCATGTTCGTGATTATAATGGCGATGGTGAGAAAAATTATCTAGATTATAATATGAGCTGTTATAAAAATAGTAGAGGACAAGAAGTATGTACTAGTAAGTTCTTAGATAATATTAATGGTAATTCTGGTAGTGAAGAAAATTCTAATTTTATTACTTATAGCGTAGGCGGTTATGGTATGACAGAAAGAAAATCTATTGCAGGTTGTAATAATGCTATTAATGGTACCGAATGTGATACCATTAGTAAATAGGAGGTATGTATGAGTAAAGGTATGGCTTTAGTTGGTATTATTATCATTGGTGTTTTGACTTTATTTGTTGTAAATATTGTACAAAACTACCAAACAGGTAATGAGCTAGACTATTATTTATTAGAAGAAACAACAGAAGCATCTATGATTGATGCGGTAGATACTTCCTATTACAGATTAAAAGGTGTACTTCGAATGGACCGTGAAAAGTTTGTAGAAAGCTTTGTAAGAAGATTTGCTGAAAATGTAAATAGAGACCGTAATTATAAGATTAGAATTTTAGATTTAAATGAAACACCACCAAAAGTAAGTGTGCAAATTGGTTCTAATACCGTTGCTACATTTGCTGGAGAAGATTTTGATATTGTCAATAAAATAGATGCTATTTTGGAAACAAAATATGAAGAAGATCGATTATTAAAGAATGTTAATGAATAAGAAAGGGGAAATGAAAAATGAAAGGAAATATTTCAATAACGATTAAAAAATTCTTTACTAATAAAAATACAGTTACAGTAGTAGGAATACTTCTTGGACTAGTAGTCTTATATGTTGGATATAATTACCGTATTAAATCAGCTATTAATCCAATTTCTGTTCCTTATGCAACACAGTCAATTCCTGCAAGAACTAAAATTACGAGTGATATGATAGGAAGTATTGAAGTACCACCTGCTATGATAAAAGGAAATGCTATTACTTCTGTATCTCAAATAGTTGGTAAATATACGAATGTAAATACTACCATTCCAAAAGGAAGCTTATTCTATGGAGGTAGTGTAGTATCTCAAAGTGATTTACCAGATTCTATTATTTATAATTATCCTGATGGTTATGTACTTGTTAATATGAGTGTTACAACATCTACTACTTATGGTAATAAAGTTTACCCAGGTAATTATATCGATATTTATCTAAAAGCAGTTAATAAGATTGATGAAGACAATATGACTAGTGACACTAAAGATAAGATTATGGTTGGTAAACTACTTCAAAATGTAAAAGTTTTAGATGTAGTAGATGCCAATGGTGATAGTGTATTTGAAGATCCTGAAAATGTTAAAACACCATCACAAATTATCTTTGCAGTTCCTGAAGAATATCATATTTTACTTCGTAAAGCTATGTACTTAAGAACTTATGAAGTAACATTAATTCCAGTACCAACAGCAGAATCTACTAAAGAAAATCCTGGAGAAGTATCTATTGCTAATGAATCATTAAAAGATTTTATAAATAAAGTAACTGTATGGACTGATGATACAGTTACTCAATAATTAAAAGAATAAAAAGAATAATGGAGGGGCTTTAATGAAAGATAATATGTTTGAACAACTAGATTTTGGAGCTTTTAAAGAGTATATTGATAATGATGATATTACCGATATTTCTTATACCAATAATGGACAGATATGGTTGCGTTCTTTGGAAAAAGGTTCTTATCGTGTTGAAAATCCTAAGATTAATAATGCTACAGTTGAAAAGCTAGCGTTTCAGTGTTCTAATGTTATGGGGACAACTTTCAATAATGCGAGTCCCTTTCTTGATGCTGAAAGTCCAGAGTTACGTCTTAACTTTGTACATGAGTCTATTGCTACTAATGGTATTGCGTTAGTTATTCGTAAAACACCAGCTAAGATTCGTCTTAAAGAAGAAAATTTATTAAAAGAAGACTATGTTACCAAAGATATTCATGACTTTTTAATCCAATGTGTATTAGGACACTGTAATATTATGGTATGTGGTGAAACTGGTAGTGGTAAGACAGAGTTCGTTAAATATTTAGCGAGTCATACAAGAGAAAATGAAAAGATTATTACGATTGAGGATACTTTGGAACTTCACTTAGATAAGATTTATCCACATCGTGATATTGTAGCTATGAAAACCAATAATATAGCGTCTTACTCTGACGTATTAGTTACTTGTATGAGACAAAATCCAAAATGGATTTTATTATCAGAAGTTCGTAGCGCAGAAGCAGTAAGTGCTGTTCGTAACTCTATTTCATCAGGACATAATATTTTATCTACAATCCACTCTGATAAAGCTAGTGCTGTTCCACACAGAATGTATGCCTTAATGGAAACAGACTTAGATGTAGATCAGTTCTTAAATACGATTTATCGTTATATTCAATTAGCTGTTCATATCAAAGCTTACTATAGTGCTAAGTATGGAAAATTTCATCGTGAAATTGATGAAATTACAGAGTTTTATATTGATGAAGAAACAAATAAACCAGTTTATAATGTTTTATATCAAAAAACTATGACAGGAAAAGTAGTAAAAAAACAGCCTAGTGATCATTTACTTGAGTATTTAAGAGGACAAAATATTAATATAAATATGGATGCATTTAGTGATAATCCTAGTAGTACAGATCCTAGTGGAAAAGAAGAATTTAATCTAGATAGTATTATGGAAAATCAAAAAGAGGAAGTAGAAAGTAGTACGAATATTCCTACAACGCCTATTCAAAATACTACTTCTACACCAGTAAATCCAGTTCATATTCCAAGTAGTCCTATTAATATTCCAGATAATCAACTTTCTAGTGAAACAGGTATTAAAAATGTAACTCCATCAAATCAACAAGTAGTAAATCAAGTACCACAACAACCTAGATTCTTTACTACTAATATCAATCAAGACCAAATAAACTCATAAAAGAGGTGATGAAAAAAATGGAATTAATTATTTTATTAATAATTGCTTTATTCATTATAATTTATAGACAATACCGTGGTCAAAATGTTTATAAATTTATAACGGAACAAGCAGGCGTCATTTATGATAAGTTTGCACCTTATTCCTTTAAAGTAGTTAGAGAGAAAACAAAAGAATTAGGTCAAGAATATACACCAAGACAATATATGATGCAAGTCGTTGTTTTCACTATTTTTGCTGGCGTTATTTCTTACTTATATTTTTATAATTTATTTATTTCTATTATCTATATTTTACTTGCCAATGCTTGTATTCCTTATTTAGCTTTTTTAAGATGTAAAAGAGTTTATAGTGAATTTATTTTTGAACAAGTACAAGTATATACTACTAATACAATTATGGAATTTGCTACTACACAAAGCTTTGTTAAAGCTCTAGAAGGAGTAGCAGCAAGTGGAGTATTAGAAGATCCTATTTTAAGTGATGTAAATATGATGATTTCTATGGCTTATGAAAATGGTAGTATTGATGAATCTGTAAATTATATGAGTAATAAGTATCCTTACTATATCGTAAAAAATATGCATCAGTTGTTCCTACAAATTACGAAAGAAGGTTCTAGAGATTCTGGAGAATCCTTAGAAAATATGCAACTTGATATCGATATGCTTGTTGAAAGTGTTTATCGTGATAGAATTGATAGAGCTAACTTCCATAAGTCTTTCTTAAAATATGGTGTTATGCTTTATCTAATGGTTATGTTAGTACAGTATTTACTTGGTAGAGAGACTTATATAGCGATTCTTGGTAATCCAATTATTTTAATTATTTTACATGGTATTATCTTGATTAATAGTTATTTTCTTCTAAAAGGAGAAAAATATTATAACGAGAATGTAGGTGCTGAATAGTGGAAGTAATTATTTGTGGAGCTTTAATTCTTGGAGTATTACTTTATAATAATACAGTAGATGGTAAAAAATTTATTCAAGATAATCAAGCAGTATTTCAGTTATTAAAAGAAAGTGATTATGATTTTTTAGTAGCTGCTAAGTATGGAGAAAAAGTTGACCCTAATGTTTTATTTAATAAAAGAATTAAAATGGCTTTTATCGTTATCGTCGTTTTTCTATTTATCTTTTTAACAGAACTTAGTGCAATTAATATTGTGTTATCTATTTTTGTTGGATACTTAGTTTTTAAATCTAATTATACTTCTTTAAAAAAGTATTATAAAAAACATTTACATGATATTGATATTATGCTTCCTTATTATTTAAAAGGATTAGAGATTTTAATTCAGCATTATACAGTTCCAGTTGCTCTTGCAAAATCAATTGAAGATGCTCCTGATATCTTTAAACCAGGTTTAAGAGATATGATAGCTAAGATTGATGCTGGTGATTCTTCTATTGATCCTTATATGGAATTTGCTAATGAATATCCTGTTAGAGATTCTATGAGAATGATGAGACTTTTATATCGTTTAGGGCTTGGTAAACAAGAAGATAAACAAGAAAGATTATTAATGTTTTCTAGAACAGTTTCTAATTTACAAGCAAAAGCTAGGGAACAAAAATATAAAGAGAGATTAAATCATATGGAAAGTCAAACAATGGTTATGTTAGTAGCAACAGGTGCTGGTGTTATGGTATTGATTTTAATTTCTATGATTTATATGTTTAGTAATATTTAAAATTAAAATAAAAAGTTATAGTTTGTGTTAAATGAACTATAACTTTTTACTTTCTAATAAATAAACTATTATTCTTATCTTGCATATATAATTCGTAATTATCGTTATTTTTAAGATATGAATATGCTCCTGATTTGTTTTCAATAATAAGAGTATTAAAATTATATTTTTCTAATAGATTAGGTTGATAGCCTTTTTCTATTTGACAGACATCTGAAAAATTACAGTTAATATAAATATCAGCCCTACTATCAATAAAGACTGGAATATCTTTATAAATTAAATAGCCACCTAGATTATAAGAATTATATAAAACTAAATTTTCTTTTTCTTTTAAATATTGAATCATATCATCTGATATTCTTTTAAAACTGTTGTTTGCTTGTGGAATCGCGATAGTTATAGTTAATATAATAAAAACTAATACCACAAAGATAAAAATAGGGATAATATCTATTTTAAATTTTGATATCTGAAAGTAATTTGGAATAATACTAGTACTAACTATTAATAAATAGGGCATAAAGCGAGTAGATTTTATTGCTAGTAGAGTGAAAATACTAATTAGAAGAATGGTAAGAAGACTTAATTCTTTTCTATTTTTAAATAAAATATAGGTAATACTTATTATAAATAATAAATAGAAGATTCCATCTATACTGAATATATTTAGTCTTTGCCACTCATCAATACAAGATAACATTACTTTATATGTCATATTTTGATAAGGGTAAAAAATCATTTTTATTCCATGAGGATTTATCACAATAAATAATAGAGATAATACTAGTGCAGTTAAATATTTTTTTGATAATTCTTTATCTTTTCTTCTGATACTATCTAGTAAAAATATTCCATAAATAATATAACTAAGATTACTGCTTCCACCATGTATATTACTCCATAGAATAGAAATAATAGGAACTAAAAATATTTTTTTATTACTTTTTCCTTTTTGAATTTGAAATGCTATTAAAATTGTGACTGCAAACAAGATATAACTAATTAAATGTGGTCTTGGTAATATCTTATTAGCAAGAATTAACATGGAAACTACTGCCCAAATAGCGGTATAAAAAGGATACTTTATAAAATTTTCTTGATTTAGTTTCCATAATAGAAAACTAAGTATGATTAAAGAAAAAATAATATAAATAATAGCTCCATAGTTAGAAAAAAGATTTTGATATAGATAAATAATAACTTCAAATAGCCATTCATGAGAAATCCAAGTTAAATTGTTGCTTATTGCATAATAGGAAAATATCCCAGTATGTGGGATCTTATTATTATTTATGATATATTCCCCTGTTTTTAGATGCCAGTAGAAGTCATTTCCATAACTAAATAGAAAAATACTGCACATAATAATAAAAGTAAGGGTTAAAAATAGGATTATATTTTTTTTGTTTTTCATACTTATCACATACCATTCTTCTTATATATTAACATATATTTACAAAAAAATATTCAAAATGCAAAAAAATATAGTAATGATTAAAAAATATGGTATAATAAATTATATAGAATAAAGGAGGAGATATTAATGAAAGAGGCAACTGGAGAATTAAATATGACTGTTGTTACAATCATCGCAATTGGGGCAATTATTGCGTTTTTCTGGGTAATGTGGCCACAGATTAAAAATACTATTGGCAATACTTGGAATAGTGTTACTCAAGACTCTAATAGTAAGACTTGCCCAAATGGTCAATATTGGAATGGTCATACCTGTGCTAGCTAATTGTTTTTAGAAAAGTGGTGATAGTGTGAGAGATGCTATAAGTGGTGCAATGACACTACAAATTATCGTAATATTTATGATTATTATTAACTGTTATTTAGCTTTTAGTGTTAATTACACTAAAGCTTTTCGTGTTAAAAATGAAGTACGTAGTATTGTTGAAAAAAATGAGGGAATGACTTGTTCCGCTATATCACAGATTAATGATTTAATGTTAAAAAGTAATTATAAAATGAATACTCAATTTGAAAATTGGTGTAGTAATAATGGCTATACTGTAGCAAGATTAGATGCTGGTAGTTTTTGTTACAAATATAATAAAGTAGATGTAACAGGTACTTCCAATGACTTATCTACCTATAAAGGCGCTTATTATACAATAGCTACTTTTGTAAATGTAGATATTCCACTTGTTAATAATTTATTACCATTTGCAGGAAACTTATTTTTAGTAAAAGGAGAAACAGCTTTGATTTATTCGTCTGGTGCTGTTAGTGGATTACCAAGTGGTTGTTCCATTAGTGAATAGAATAGGGTGATGTTATGAACGTAATTATATCAAATGAAAGACAAGCAGAATTAGCAAATTTAGATATTGAAATTATTAAATCTATTCATGGTGTATTTGATGTAGATGAATTAATTCAAATGTTTTCTAATTTCTTTTTTGGAAGAATGATTTTAGATTTAACAGCATTAAAGAATTATCAGGATGTACGTAATCTTCAAAAATTATCTATGTCATTAGATGTAGAAAAGATTATTATTTTACTTCCTGATACTCCTGAATGTTTAGCACCACAGTTTTTATCAAAATTAATTTCTATGGGAATTTATAATTTCACTACTAATTTGGATGGAGTAAATTACTTACTAACAAATCCTAATACCTATCGTGATGTAGCACACTTACATCAAATTGATAGCACTCCTACTAGTAGTGAAACTGGTAGTACCGGTAGTGGTAATACAGTTATTAATAATATTGTATCTACTGGTACTTACATTTTAGGAATTAAAAATGTTACAGAACATTCGGGTGCTACTATGCTTACTTATATGTTAAAAAAAGAATTAAAAGATATGGGAAAAAGTGTATTAGCTATTGAAGTAGATAAAAAAGATTTTATGTATTTTAATGATAAAGAAATGATATCAGTAGATGCTAGTAATTTAGCAAATGAAGTATTAAGACACAAAGATGTTAATGTATTATTAATTGATTTAAATAAATGTGATAATATAGATGTATGTAATGAAGTACTGTACTTAATTGAACCATCTACTATTAAGTTAAATAAATTAATGAGAAGAGATAGAAATATTTTCAGTAAACTAGCAGGAAGAAAAATAGTTTTAGCACAAAGTATCTTATCTGATAGTGATATCAAAGAGTTTGAATATGAAGCTAATATTAAAATATTCTTTGTAATGCCACCATTAGATGAAAGAGAAAATAATTCAGAAGTACTACAGAATTTATTAAATCGAATAGGTATCATTAATTATTAGAATATGTAAAAAGATGTCAATATTTTTACAATATATTGACTAAATTAGTATATTATTATATTATTTAGTTATAAATGAGGAGGAAGTTTATGTTAGATTTAGTACAAATTATGGATTGCCCAACTGATTTAGCACCTATATTTAAATTTATTAAATATGGTCTTTTCCCAATTATTCAAATTGGTATTCCTATTTTATTAATCGTTATGGGATCAATTGATTTAGGAAAAGCTGTAATGTCAAGTGATGATAAAGAAATTAAGGGTGCAACTGGTAAATTAATTAAACGTGCTATTGCAGCAGTAGCAGTATTCTTTGTTACAACTATTGTATCATTACTAATGGGATTATTTACAACATCTGGTGCTGATGACAATGGTAATATTACTGGTGTTGATAGTTGGAAAGATTGCTGGACAAAACTTAAATAATAAAAAAATATGAATAATAGCAAAATATAGTTTTGCTATTATTTTTTTTATGCTATAATTATCTTGGATTATTGTGACTACAAGGAGTGTATTAAATATGAAACAAAACTTAAAAAAAGTATATATGTTTTTTTGTGTTTTTATAATTGGAATATTTTTAGTTATACCAACTGTTTATGCAAAAAATAAACAGTGGCCATCTATTAGTGAAGATAACATTTCAAAGATTATAGCAGATAGCCCTGATTATAGTTTGTGCGTTTATAATGTTGGAAGTGCTTTAACGTTTAAATCTGATTATACTAGTGCAAGCAAATTTTATAGTAATAAATATTATGCTTTTGCTTATAATTCTAAAACTGATGATTTAAGGTTTGTGGATGCTACCACGCTTAATTTTATGCCGATTGATTCTACATATGATTGGGATCGAAGTGGAATTAATCAGTCTATAACATTTGGTACAAAATTAAAAGAAGATTTAGTTAAAAATAATCAGTTATCTTGTAATAATTTATATTTTCTTGATAGTGATGACAATCTCCGTATTTATTCTGATAATTCATTGACTGCTGATTTTTACTTTGATCCAGAAGATTATAGATTGTCGTTAATTAAAAGTACTGGAGTTACTGGAACACTTAAAACAGGAATTAATGATAGTCAATCATTAAAATGTGCTGATTATTTATCAAAATTAAAAACAATTGCTAATAAGTATTATACTGAACAAGAAACTTCTTTTGATGAGTTACAAAAATTGAAAAATGGAACATTTGAACCTGGTACTGCTGTTAAAGCAAAAGAGTATTCTGATAAATTAGTTACATTAATAGATTCAACTATAAATGGATTAGATGCGTTAAATTTAACTACTGATTCTACAGGAAATGGTTTTTACATTGGTAATTGCACAGGCAGTGGTTCTTTAAGTGCTGAATATACTAGACTTAAAAATTCTTTAACTTCAGCTCAAAGCCTTGTTAATACTTGGTCAAAGACTTTAAATGGTAAATTAAAAGCAGTAGATGCTAATGGTAATAACTCTATTTATGATAAAGATCGTGAAGCCATTAGCTCAATAAATAATTCTTTAGATGTTCTTGAAGTAAAATGGCATGATTATCTTACTAAAATTGATACCGGAAAAAAAGTTGATGATGAATCTTGTGAAGGTTTATTAGGGCAAGATTTACTTGATGATATTTCAACAGTATTTACTTGGATTAAAATAACAGTTCCAATTTTATTAATTCTATTAGGTAGTATAGATTTTGGAAAAGCTGTTTTATCAGACGACCAACAAGAATTAAAAAAAGCTACTAGCAAATTCATAAAACGATGCATAATAGCAGTGACAATTTTCTTTATTCCAACTATTATTATGTATTTAATAAGTTTTATAGATAAAATTGCTGATGTATCTTGTGATGTAAGGATATGGTGATGATATGAATAATTTGTTTTTTATGGGTGTATCACGTGGATTAGTTTGGAATACAGTTAGATCATTATTTGGTACTTTGGATTCCATTGCATATACCCTGTTTTCTTGGGTTATGCAGCTTATTTTTGATATAGCTGAAGTTAGTACTAGTGATGCTTTTAATAACTTTTATGGTGAAATTCAATCACGAATTTATGCTGTTCTAGCTATATTTATGTTATTTAAAGTAACTATTTCAATGCTTACTTATTTAGTAAACCCTGATAGTATTACCGATAAAAGCAATGGAATAGGGAAGCTATCTACTAGAATTATAGTATCATTGGTAATGTTAATTGCATTTCCATATGCTTTTCAATTTCTTAATAGAGTTCAACCTCATGTATTAGAAGCACTTCCAAGAGTTATTCTAGGAACGCAGCCTTCTTCTTATTCGGATTTGGGAAGTCAAATGGAAAATGCTGGTCAAAATATAGCTTTTCAAACTTATAATGGCGTATTTTTCAATACCAATTGTGCTGATAAAGAAGCACAGGTAGGGGTAAGTAATGGAAACCCTTGTTTTCAATATGAAAATTCAGTTCAAGGTGCAGTTGATCATTTAAATGATCCTGCTGATGGTGATAATAATTCATATAAATATGATTATATGCCACTTATTGGTTTTGTAGTAGCCATTGTTATGACTTTAATATTATTGGGTTATTGTGTTGATATAGCTGTTCGTGTATTCAAACTTATAATTCTGCAATTAATAGCACCAATTCCTATTATCAGTTATGTTGATCCAAAAGCTTCTAAAGATGGAGCATTTAATAAATGGATTAAAATGGTTATTAGTGTATGGGCTGACTTGTTTATTAAATTAGGTATTATTTACTTCATAATGTTAGTAATATCAGAATTATTTACAAGTGGGGCAATACTAAATTTAACTAATAACTTATTTGGTGATAGCTATTTTAGAGGTGGCTTGGTAACACTCGCTTTAATTGTTGGTTTATTATTCTTTGCTAAAGATGCTCCTAAATTTATATGTGATGCCATGGGTATTAAAATGGGAGAAAATGGTAAATTATTTGGCGGTTTAGGTAAAATTATGTCAGCTGGAGCAATTGCAGCTGGTACAGTTGGTGCAGGTATTGCTTCTGGTAGAGCTAGTTATTTGGCAGATCAAGCTAATGGGAAAAAATTTAATGTTGCCCGTGCCTTTAAAAATGTTGGTGCTGGATTTTTAGGCGCTGCAGCTGGTGGTATTACTGGTATGAATGCTGCCGTTAATGCGAAAGACCATAATACTAAAGCAGTTATGGATGCTATGGCAAAACGTAATGCCACTGCTTTAGCTGCTGGTTCGTCGGGTTCAACATTCTTTGGAAGAATGGGATCAACTCTTATGGGCTTGACTACTGGTGAAACTTTAGCAGCAATTGGAAAAAGAGAAATTTCAGATTTAGAAGCAAAAAAATCCGCATTAGAAACTGTTAAATCTCGTGTTAGTGGTGAAATGGTTAAACAAGATTGGACATGGGGAAAAAGTGGCTTTACAATGAAAGATGCTAATGGAAAGGATCTGGATATGAAGGCAAACTATAAATCTTTTATGGCTACTAAAAATGCTGCTGCATCTGCGGGAAAGGATAAATTTAAATATACTTTTAAAGTAACTGATTCTTCCGGTGTTACGCATGATGTTACAAAAGAAATTACTATGCAACAAGCTAATATGCAAGAAGGATTTATACTTAAGAATAATGAGGATGATTATATTGTTCAGCACATAAATGGTACTGTTAAAACTGATAAAGTGGATAAAACTCTTATGGCCGATATTCAAAATGCAGAAAAAATTACAGATGTTTCTATTACGAACAGAAGTTCAATTACAGATAATATAGATAAATTTGGTGTTCAAATCATGGATGCTAAACGTGAAAATGCTAAGAAAGAAGCTAATGACAGATTTAGTGGTACTGGAAAATAAAATAGAAAGGAATGTGTGATATAAGTGAATGAAAATTATTTAATTCCCGCTAATACGAAGAGGGGACAATTAATACTTGGATTTTTTACTCCTGTTGATTTGATTATATTTTTATCAGGATTGGGTACTACTTTATTATTAGTAACAATACTTCCTATGGATATTACTTGGGTAGCAATTCTTGCTATTATGCCTGGAATTATTTGTGCACTACTTGTAGCGCCTGTTGCCTATTACCATAATGTTAGGCAATTAATTATAGAAATATATCAATATTTTACTAGGAGAAGAAATTATGTATGGAAGGGTTGGTGTTTTTTAGATGAATCAGAATCTAAATCAAAGTAAATGGACTGAAGATTGGATTAATATTCAATCTATTACAAATGGTATGATAGTATTACCTAATCAAGATAAAGTATCAGGAGTTAAGATTACTCCTCGTAATATCTTTATTCTTGATGAAGATAGTCAAGCAAATGTGTTAATAGCTTTAAAAAACTTTTATAATACGATAGATTATGAGTTTTGGTTGGTAGTTGCTGATAGACCTGTTGATATTTCAGTATATCTATCTCAACTTCAATTACAGTATCAAAATCAACAAAATCCACAGATTCGTAAACTTTTAAATCAAGATATTCAAAAGGGTAATTACTTTATGAATAATAATGTTGTTGACACAGAATACTTCATTTTATTTAAGGAAAAAAATGTTGATTTACTTCAAAAAAAAGTTCGTTCATTAATTAGTGGACTTTCAACAGCTGGTTTAATAGCAAGTCAAACAAATAATGAAGATTTAAGAATTATCTTAGATAATTTCTTAAATGGTGGTTCTACTACCACATTTGGGACGGTGATGCCTCTATGAGTATTTTTAAATCAGAAGTAGCTCCTAAAGGACTACAATTTAATGCAGGAGATTTTGTTATTAGTGGTAAATATGCAACTATTTTAACAGTTGTTTCTTACCCTAAATATATTTACCCTGGTTATTTATCTTCTTTAACTAGTATGTCTGGTGTTAAGGTGGTAGCAAAGCATATTCCAATTCCTTTTTCTACAATGTCTAAGATGATTAATAAGCAAATTGCTGATTTAAAGACTAGATATCAAGATGAAAGAGATAATACTGTTCGTGAAAGAATTAGACAAGATTATGAATCATTAGAATCTTTTATTACTATGCTTGCTGGTAGCCAAGCTAAGATTTTTGATTATCAAATGCACATTATGATTACTGCAGATTCTAAAGAAGATTTAGAGTTAAAGAAAATAAATGTTAAAAACTATTTAGATGCTATGGAAATGAGAGGAATTTCTCTTAGATTTGAACAAGAGAAAGTATTAAAATCAATCGTACCAATCTTCCCTAAACAAGATATTGAAAATCGTATTGGTACACCAATTCCATCTCCTACAATAGCTGCAATGTACCCATTTATTTTTGATAGTATTAAAGACCCTGGATTATCTACTTTATTAGGTGTTGATTTTTCGGGAGGAGTTATTTTATTTAACCAATTTCTATATCAAATCAAAAAAGAAAATAACCGTAATAATGCTAACATGATTATACTTGGTACATCTGGTAGTGGTAAATCAACAGCAGCTAAATTATTAGTTAGAAGTCATATTAGAAATGGTTACCAAATTGTTGCAATAGACCCTGAAAATGAACTTTATGAAATGGCTAATAGCTATGGAGGAGAGTCTATCGATTTGGGTAAAGGCGGAGAATATGGTATGGTTAATCCACTTCAAATCGTAATTGATGCTGATGAAGAAGAAATAGCACAAGGATTAGGTTATACAGTATTAACTAGAACACTTCAATTTTTAAAAGGTTTTATGAGATATTATGATCCTTCTATTGAAGAAGATGTTCTAACAATGTTTAGTGAAATTGTACAAGATACATATCGCAGATTTGGAATTGATTTTAATAGTAATTTCTATAATTATGGTCCAAATGATTATCCAACATTTTCAGATGTTTATGAAACCATTAAAGGTAGATTATTATCTATGACAGATCAAACTCAAGAACGCACAATTATGGAAAAACTAGAGTTAAAAATTAGACCATTAACACAAGAATTAAAATATTATTTTGATGGTCATACGACAATTAATCCTAATACAGATTTTATTGTATTTAATATTAAAGAATTAATGAATTCAGCTGACAATATTCGTAATGCTTTATTCTTTAATATATTAAAGTATGCTTGGGGATTATGTTTAGATACTGGTATTAATACTTGTTTCTATGTAGATGAAGCACATGTGTTATTATCCGCTAATAATGCACTTGGTGCTGAGTTCTTAGCTCAAGTACAGCGCCGTGCTCGTAAGTATAATACAGGTTCTATTATCATTACTCAACAACCTAGTGACTTTGCGGCTCCTAATTTAATTATGCATGGTAAGGCAATATTTGATAATGCTTCTTACTATTTAGTAATGGGACTTAAAAAACAAGCTGTTGATGATTTAGGAATGTTAATTGATTTAAATGATAATGAAAAAGAAAGCATTAAACGTTATTCTCAAGGAGAAGCTTTATTCGTCTGCGGAAATAGACGTATGAGAATTAATGTTGTAGTTACTCCTGAAGAATTAGAATCTTTTGGATCAGGCGGAGGATTATAGAATACTAGAAGTAAGGTAGGTGATAGGCATGGGCGAAGATGAAAATTTACAAAAAGACATGAAAAAGCAAGAAGAACAGGATGCAAGTAAAAAAGCACTTAAAACTGGTGCTAAAGCAGCGGCTAATGCCTATCTTGGGCCAGCTGGTGGAAAAGCAGTAGATCTTGCCAGTAAAACAAAACTTGGTGATAATATTTTAAATAAAGGAGCTGAATCTATAAATAAAAAAGCTCCTAAAATTGGAAAAATTGCCAATGCTGCCAATAAAAGTGGAGCTTTAGATGTGGCTGATAAAGCAGTAGATGCTACCAGTGGTGGCGTTGATAGTCTTGGTAAAGATACATTAGGTAATAGCAATAATGCTCTTCAAGGTAATTCAAACTTAAATATGTCAAAATCTAATTTTTCTCCTTTCGGAAGAAAAAATTCAACTCAATCTACTGAAAATTTCGACCAAATAGATAGTTCTTTTGATAATGATTATTCCAGTAAAATATTTAAATTTATAAAGGGACATTGGACTAAAATAATTCCTATTATTGGTGGATTCTTTTTACTGCTTATACTTTTGATAGTGATTATTGTTGTTACCTTAGGACCTATTACTGGGGTTTTAAACTTTTTTTCTGGAATAAAGGATACTATAGTTGGTTTTTTTTCACAAGATGAAGAAGATTTAATGGATGATTACTATAATAAACTAGAAGAAACACAAACTGATATTAGAAATAATTTAGGACTTTGCGTTGATGTTAACTTAATTACAGCAGCTTTGACTGTCAATATTAAGGCAGAAGATTTTTTAAATAACGGTGAAAAAATAGATACAGATGAAATTAATAATGATAATTATAATTCAGATGATCCTAATAGTGAGGCATCTATTTCTGTTGATTATAAACGAATGAAGAAACAAATAAAACTTCTTGCTAATATGCAGATAATGACTAATAAATATGAAAAAAGTAGTGAGTGTGCAGATAATGAAAGCACTACTTTAATTACTGAAGGCGATAAAGATAGTTCTACAAAAGAATTAATTGCTAGTCATGATGATGATAGTATTTTTGAATTTTTTAAAAAAAAGTCAAATAAGGAAAAAAATTATATATATTATAAATATACTCCTGCCTGTCAAATTACTACTGTTGGTAATACAACAGTAAAATCTTATCCTACTAATGTTAATTTACCTGAAGATACAAAGGAAATCAGCATTGGAGACTTAAGTACAATGGAAGATTCTGTTTTCTACTGGAATTTAGTTAACAGTTTTATTCCAGATTACTATGCTGATTATTTACCAGAATTAGAACCTAAAAAAACAGAGGCAATTAAAAAGATAGCTGAAGACATCTATCTTTTGTATAAAGATATGGGACCTAGCCAAAGCTGTAGTATGAATTATAACTTTATATGTCGTAGTGATGAAGGATCTAATTATTATAGTGGTACTACAGGAAATGCAACTGCTTCTAGAACAGAATTTATGAATAATATTTCACCTGTTGCGATTTCTGAAATGACTCGTACTGGTGTTTATGCATCTGTTACTATGGCACAGGCTGCTTTGGAAAGTGCCAATGGTGGTAGTGGTCTTAGTACCAAATATGCTAATTATTATGGTATGACAGCAGGAACTTGTGCTCCAAAAGCAGCACCAAGTGGTGTTAGTGGAACAGTATATCGTAGTGGTGAAGGTGGTAATACTTGTAGTGGTAATAGTTTCTGGGATGGTACAGTAGTAGCTATGTGTAATTCTAGTGGAAAAGACTGTCAATGGTATCGTGTATATGATTCTTTTGAAAATTCTACTAGAGACCATTCTAGATTATTATCAGATAAATATAACTGTAATGTATATGGCTCAAATTCTGAACAACTACAATGTATTAAAGATCATGGATATGCAACGGATCCTAATTACGTTAGTAAAATTTTAAATGTAATTAAAACTTATAATTTATCTCAATATGATATTGGTACATGGGACGGAACTACTACTAGTTACGATAGTCCTACCTATAATAATCAAATCTGTTATAATGGTGGTTCAACAAATTCAGGAACCTTCACTAGTTGGAAACAAAAGGATAGTCAATGGTCCAATGTTAGATTAGGAAATAAGACAGTAGGAGCTATTGGATGTGCTATGACATCAGTAGCAATCCAAATTATGCGTTCTGGTAGTCCTGTTTCTATAGAAGACTTTAATCCAGGTACCTTTGCAGAAGCACTTACAAAAGCTGGTGGATTTGATGCAGCTGGCAATATTTCATGGGATGCTGTAGAAAGAATAGCCCCTAACTTTAAATATGTGGATATGGTCCCACAAAAAGGAAAAATTCATCACCCAACTTTACAAGAATTAGATAACTTGGTATCTCAAGGTTATTATGTAATTTTGAATGTAAAATATGGTGGACACTGGGTAGCTGTTGATCGTGTTGACATTAGTAACAATAAAATATATATGTTTGACCCTGGTTCACCTGGAACAGAAGTAGGGGAAACCTATGGACTTAATTCCATTCAAAGATATGTTTATTATAGGAGGGTGTAATGACAAAATCTAATAAGATTATTTTAGGAATACTTGCTGGTTATTTAGTAATTATGCTTATTATCTTTTTACCTGGATACTTAAAAAATAAACATGACAAAATATATATATTATCTGATACTTTTGTGAAAATAAAATATGAAAATGGTAAATGGAGTAATATTACAGATAACGATGATTATAAATTAAAAGAATTTGAGATTTATGATGGAGAAAGTTATAAAGGTAAATATAAACTACTATTTACTAACCGTTTTTATCTATATGATAATGGAAAAGATGTTAGCTATACGGGACCACTTTTTGCATATTCTAGTAATATAGGATTTAGTGTAAAAGCTTTTGCTAGTAATGATGAAGTATTAGAAGATGATAAAATATATATTAGTGATCTTCTTACTTCTTTAGGATTAGATACTACTTATGAATTTGATTTATTTCAAAGACAAACTATTGATGTAGATAATGATGGAAACTTAGAAAAGATCTATTCTATTAGTAACTTTTATACAGAAAGTATAGCTACTAAAGTATTTTCCATTGTCTTTATGGTAAAAGATAATAAAAACTATGTAATAGAAAAAGTAATTACTACCCCTGATAAAATTTATGACAAAGCTAGTTTTATGATAAAACAAGTAATAGATATCAAGAATGATAATAAATTAGAATTATTGCTTACTAAGAATTATTATAGTAGACCACAAGATGAATGTGCTTTACTATATGATTTATCAGGAAAAAGAAAGCTAATCCATAATTTTTGTGAATAAATAAAAAATATCTGTTATAATGAATATAAGTAATTGGAGTGATAATACTATGAAATTAAAATTTAAGGCTGATGCAAGTGATGTATTAATATTTATTATTTTTGCTATCTTTTTATTTTATATAGTTTGTTTAGGTATTTTAAACTTTCCTGAACTTGCTAGTACTGGACATTTTTATGGACTTAATCCATTTCCAGCTTTAGCTCCTAGTAGAGTTTTAACTACTTTAGTATTTTATTTTTTGTTTTTAGGAGCTATTTTTATGTCAGTATCTTCTTACTTTTTTGAAAGAGAAAGTGGCTTTGGTTTTTCAACAGAAAAATCTTCTAAAGGATATAGTCATTGGGCAAAAGAAAAGGAAATAAAAGAAGATAAAGGTGTAGCTATGGTAAGACCTAGTGATGAAACATCAGATGTAGCTGGTATTCCTTTAATTATTAAAAAAGATGAAGTTTGGGTAGATAACGGTGAATACCATTCTTTAGTAATTGGTGCTACTGGATCTGGTAAAACACAAACGGTTATCTTTCCAACAGTTGAAGTTTTAGCTAAGAAAAAAGAATCTATGATTATTACTGACCCTAAAGGCGAAATCTATGAAAAAACTTCTAATATGCTTCGTGAAAAAGGGTACAATGTTTTAATTTTAAATTTTCGTGATCCACAAGAAGGTAATTCATGGAATCCATTATCACTACCATATCATATGTATAAATCAGGTAATCAAGATAAAGCAATCGAATTACTAGATGACCTTGCTGCTAATATTTTGTATGAAGAAAAATCAGGAAATGCTGATCCATTCTGGGAAAAAACATCAGCTGACTATTTTTCAGGATTATCTTTAGCACTATTTGATGATGCAGATGAAAGTCAAATTAACTTAAATAGTATCAGCTTAATGACTACTGTTGGTGAAGAAAAGTTTGGCGGATCTACTTATATGAAAGAATACTTTAGTATGATGGATCCAAGTGGTGCAGCTTATACTAATGCTAGTGGTACTATTATGGCTCCTAGTGAAACAAAAGGATCTATTATTTCTGTATTTAAACAAAAGATTAAGTTATTTGCTACTCGTGAAAATTTATCAGAAATGTTAAGCCATAGTGACTTTGAATTATCTTCTATTGGTGAAAAACCTACAGCATTATTCATCGTTATTCAAGATGAAAAGAAAACTTATCACTCATTAGTTACCATTCTTTTAAAGCAGTGTTATGAAACATTAATTGCGACTGCTCAAAAACATGGTGGTAAACTTCCAGTTAGAACGAACTTCTTACTAGATGAGTTTGCAAATATGCCACCGTTAAAAGATATTACGACTATGATTACTGCAGCTCGTAGCCGTCAAATTCGTTTTACTATGATTATCCAAAACTTTGCTCAGCTTGACCAAGTTTATGGTAAAGAAAATGCAGAAACCATTAAAGGTAACTGTGGTAATACAATTTATCTAATTACAACAGAGTTAAAGGCACTAGAAGAAATTTCTAAGATGTGTGGGGAAGTAAAATCTAAAAAAGATGATAAAACTGCTTCCACTCCATTAGTTACGATTAGTGACTTACAGCGTATGAAACAATTTGAAGTTATCATTCTTCGTATGAGAAAAAATCCTTTTAAGACCAAATTTGTTCCTTATTATCAGATGGAATTTGGTAAAAAGTATACAAAAGCAGATTATCCACACCGTGAAAAACAAGAAGTCCATACTTTTGATTTAAGAGAATATGTAAAACAAAAGAAAAAAGAAAAATTAATGCAGATGATGAATGATCCTACTAGTGGTGGAAATAATGGTATGATGGGTGGAATGCCTGGAGGTATGCCAAATGGAATGTTTGGTGGAATGCCTAATAATATGCCTAGTGGAATGCCTAATAATATGCCTGGCGGTATGATGGCTCCTAATAGACCTAATCCTATGAGTAATAGTATGATGAATAGTAATGGTATAATATCAAATAATAATCCTAAACCTATAAATGGTGGTTTAAACGTAGATGACATTATTAAGAAAATTGATGCTAAGATTGCTGAAATTGAAGAAGAAGAAAAGAAACAGAAAGAAGAGCAAGAAAAATTATCAGTTACTACTATGAATCCAGTAGAAAAGAAAGAAAGTGTTTCTGATATTCCTAATAAAGAACCAGTTACTCCAGTTTCTACTATTTCTACTCCAAGTGAAGAAATAAAAATGGAACCAGTTATTTCTCCTATAAAAGAAGAAGTAAAACCACAGGATACTGTAGTAGAAAAGAAACCATTTACAATTGATGATTTATTACGTACAAATTCTACTGGTATGGTTACGCCTTCTAAAAAAGTAGAAGATATTCCATTAAAGGAAACTCCTAAAATAGAAGAAAATAAAAAGAAAGAAGAAGTAAAACCAATTATTCATGAAGATAAAATACCAGAAAATGTAAATACTATTAGTGATGATCAATTCTTTGATGATTTCTTCGATGATTAGAGACAAGCAAGTTACCTGTTAACTTGTTTTTTCTTTTGCATATAATATAGTGGAGTTGATTATATGTATGATTCTATTGATATTAATGAAATAGATCAAATTCATATCACTTCTCTTAATACACACGACAGTAATCAACGAGTATTAATTGATATTAGAGATAAATATGAATATATTTTAGGTAGTATTAAAAATGCTGTTAATATTCCTTATAATTATTTAGCCGTTATACCAGAAAACTATCTGAATTTAACATCGACTTACTATATATTCTGTTCTTCAGGTAGTAAAAGCAGAAAACTATGTATTCATTTAAAACAATTAGGTTACCATGTGATTGATTTAATAGGTGGGTATGAACATTATCATAAACATGACTAAATTGCCAGAAAAATCATGATATCTTACTAGTCATGTTTTTGTATTATGATAGATTTAGGTATACTAGACTTGTTAGTACTATTCAAATTCATGAGGAAGATAAATATTTAAATGCTTTTTATATGAAAATAATGAGTTTTTAGTAATTTTTTTATTTTTTTTCTAGTTTTTGTAAGTATTTTCAGAAGTTTTCTAAATAATATTAATAGGTTAACCGATTAATTTTTAAAATTTAGAAAGACTGGAGGATTTATATTGATAAATACGAAACTAAAAAAAGTAAATGTTATGAATGATGCAGTAGCAAAAGCATTCTTAAGAA
>OHAS01000355.1_pt1 | contig 39162 bp, 35 predicted proteins | sample 1577131 | NCBI WGS metagenome assembly OHAS01 (sample SAMEA3541566, study PRJEB24748) | human gut metagenome | biome: human gut; feature: human-associated habitat; material: faeces | place: China | collected 2012 | reverse complement strand
TGTCCAAACGTGGAAGAGACACGGAATTCGATGCAAACATTCAGCTGGAAGAAATACTCACATTTTTCTCCAACGAATATCCCATCTACATTTCCATCTGAAATCCCACGGTGTGATCTTCTGATAATATTACTTATCTAATATCTCTTATGCATGAAAGGAGGCTGCCACTCATGTGACAGCCCCTTCCCGAATCTATTACGTATTTATTTTGTGTTCAAGTATGCGTCAATTCCCTTCGCAGCCGCTTTTCCTGCACCCATTGCCAGGATGACCGTTGCAGCTCCTGTCACGGCATCTCCGCCGGCAAATACACCGCTCTTGGAGGTAGCGCCGTTTTCTTCCTCTGCCACGATACACTTTCTGCGGTTCGTCTCAAGCCCCTTTGTCGTGGAAGAAATCAGCGGGTTCGGAGAAGTTCCAAGCGACATGATGACCGTGTCCGCCTCAATCTCATACTCAGACCCCGGAATCTCCACCGGACTTCTTCTGCCGGAGGCATCCGGCTCGCCAAGCTCCATCTTAATGACTCTCGCGCCTTTTACACAGCCGTTCTCATCCACTAAAAGCTCCGTCGGATTCTGTAACAGGTCAAAAATAATGCCCTCCTCCTTTGCATGATGCACCTCTTCCTTACGCGCCGGAAGTTCTTCCTCACCGCGCCGGTACACGACATGTACTTCCGCACCAAGGCGCTTAGCCGTTCTCGCAGCGTCCATTGCCACGTTACCGCCGCCGACAACGATCACTTTCTTTCCCGCCTTGATCGGAGTATCGTACTCCTCCAAAAATGCCTTCATGAGGTTGTTTCTCGTCAAAAATTCATTTGCCGAAAATACGCCCATTGCCTGCTCGCCCGGAATACCCATAAAACGCGGAAGACCCGCGCCGGAACCGATAAATACCGCCTCAAATCCCTCATTCTCCATCAGCTCATCGATCGTGACAGATTTGCCGATGACAACGTTCGTCTCGATCTTCACGCCGAGCGCCTTGACATTCTCCACTTCTGCCGCAACGACCTTCTGCTTCGGCAGACGGAATTCCGGAATACCATAGACAAGCACACCGCCCGCCTCATGCAGCGCCTCAAAAATGGTCACGTCATAGCCCAATTTTGCCAGATCACCGGCGCAGGTAAGTCCTGCAGGACCGGAACCGATGACAGCCACCTTATGACCGTTCAGCTTCTCTGCCTTCTTCGGCTTGATGCCATGCTCTCTCGCCCAGTCTGCTACAAAACGCTCCAGCTTGCCGATCGCAACTGCCTCACCCTTGATGCCGCGGATACACTTTCCTTCACACTGGTTCTCCTGCGGACATACACGTCCGCAGACTGCCGGAAGTGCGGATGACTCACTGATAATGTGGTAAGCCTCCTCAAAATTGCCCTCTTTTACCTGCGCGATAAACGCCGGAATATTGATGGATACCGGACAGCCCTTCATGCACTGTGCATTTTTGCAGTTTAAGCAGCGCGCTGCCTCTGCCATTGCCTCCTCGGCATTATATCCCAAACATACCTCCTCAAAGTTCGCTGCTCGCACCTGCGGGTCCTGCTCACGAACCGGTACTCTTGTCATTACGTCCATAGGAACCTCCATACTCTGTATTTTCTATCCGGCAGATGCCCCAGTTCTCTCTGCCTCCACCGTCTAACGATCACTTCTGCCTTCTCAGCCGCACTGTCCGCAGCCGCCGTGATGGGTATCTCCCTCCGTCAGCTTTAACATTGCTCTGCCCTCTTCTGTCTTATATTGCTGCTGGCGCTTCATCGCCTGGTCGAAATCCACCAGATGTCCGTCGAATTCCGGTCCGTCCACGCAGGCGAACTTCACTTCGTCGCCGACAACCAGACGGCATGCGCCGCACATTCCGGTACCGTCCACCATGATCGGGTTCATGGAAACCACCGTCGGAATTCCCAGTTCCTTTGTCAGCTTACAGACAAACTTCATCATAATCATCGGGCCGATTGCCACACAGTGATCATAGCGCACGCCCTGATCCCAGAGTTCCTGCAGCTGCGCCGTGCCGGTTCCGTGAAAGCCGTAAGAGCCGTCATCCGTTGTCACATAGAGATTCGCTGCCACTGCCCGCATCTCATCCTCAAGAATCAGAAGATCCTTATTGCGGGATCCCATAATCACATCACAGTCCACACCATGCTCATGCAGCCACTTTACCTGCGGATACACCGGTGCGGTACCGACGCCGCCCGCGATGAACACAATCTTTTTCTTCTTCAGTTCCTCGATATCCTCATCAATCAGATCAGAAGGACATCCAAGCGGTCCCACGAAATCTGCGAACGCATCCCCCTGCTCCAAGGATACCATACGCTGTGTGGAAGCTCCCACCGTCTGAAATACGATCGTGATCGTACCGGCTTCCCTGTTATAATCACAGATTGTGAGCGGAATACGCTCCCCCTGCTCATCAATCTTGACAATGACAAACTGTCCCGGTTCGCAATACTGTGCAACACGCGGTGCCTCGACATCCATCAGATAGATCTTGTCTGCCAGCTTTTCTTTTTTAACAATCGGATACATAATTTCCTCCTCGCCCTTTGTACTATCTTAATATAATAAAGGAAAAGCCCCGACATTTCAACGGCTTTTCCCATATTTTCTGTTTATATCTGCTATTCCGACTCCGTTTCGGACTGTATGTGATGTTTTTCTCCCTGCGCCCTACTCCTGTGTCTCCACTTTGGAAAATAGGATACGGTCGTTATCGAGCGCTTTTCCCGCGCGGAGCGCAAACTGCTCCAACAAGTCATCCACCGACATCGCCGCACGTTCCTCTCCCGCAACGTCCAGCACAATATTTCCCGCGTTCATCATCAATGTCCGGTTGCCGAGCGTCAGCGCCTGATGCATGTTGTGCGTCACCATCAGACAGGTGATCTGCCGCTCCGCCACAATCTGTCTGGTCAGATGCAGCACCTTCTCTGCCGTCGCCGGATCGAGTGCTGCCGTGTGCTCATCCAGAAGAAGAATTTTCGGCGTGACCATCGTCGCCATGAGAAGTGTGAGTGCCTGCCGCTGACCGCCGGAGAGAAGTCCCACCGGCTGCTTCATACGGTCTTCCAGTCCCATGTCAAGCAGCGCAAGCTGCTCTCTGAATTTTTTCTTATCCGCCGCGTTGATCCTGCTGAAATATGCATTCCGAGAGGTTGTCGTCCGAAGATAGGCAAGCGCCATGTTTTCCTCGATCGTCATGTGCGGCGCCGTTCCCTTTAACGGATCCTGAAACAGATGACCGATCACTTTGCTTCTCACATGCTCCTGCTGATAGGTAATATCCTCCCCGCCGAGCATGATCAGACCGCGGTCCGGGAAAAAAGCTCCGGTAATCGCATTGAACAGGGTGGATTTTCCCGCGCCGTTGCTGCCGACGATCGTTGCAAAATCTCCGGCACCAAGCGTCAGATTGACGCCGTTTAGGGCACACTTTTCATTGACGGTGCCAGGATTAAAGGTCTTGCTGACATTTTTCATAATCAGCATGGATTCTCTTTCTGCTGCCATATCACGCATTTCCTCCTTTTCCCTTCCGTTCTTCTCGCAGTAATTCCGCAATATACTGCTCATTCTCCGCTTTTGCCGCCCGTTTCTGCCGGTAGAACACCGCCTGCTTCTTCAGGTAAGGGAAAGCAATCGCCACCGCCACAATAATGGAGGATACCAGCTTTAAGCACTCTGCCGGGACATTCAGGCGAAGCGCCACCGCCACGATAAAACGGTATAGACAGCTTCCCAGAATCACGCCGATGACCCGCTTTAACATGCTGCCCTTTCCGATGATCGTCTCTCCGATAATCAGACTGGCGAGCGCGATCGTCACCATGCCGGTTCCAAGGTTAATATCACAGGACTTCTGGTACTGCGCGAGCAGTCCGCCGGAAAGTCCCGTCAGCGCATTGGCGACGCACAGACCGATCGTAATCATCATTCCCGTATTGATGCTGGATGCCCGCACCATATCCGGATTATCCCCGGTTGCCCGGATGGAAAGTCCGAGTCTCGTATTTAAAAACAGAGAGATCAATACGCCGACCAATGCGACAATCACTGCCGCCACGATCAGCTTATACCAGGTTCCGCCGATCGCGTCTTTTGCCCATGTAAATACGGAATCACAGGCAAACAGATTCAGGTTGGAGGCGAATCCCATCACCGCAATATTGATTGTGTAAAGTCCGGTGTTGACAATAATTCCTGCCAGAATCGACTGTATGCCGAGTCTTGTCTGCAAAAATGCCGTCACAAAACCGGAACACACACCGGCAGCCATCGCCGCCAAAAGCCCGAGTACCGGATGCCCCGCCAGTGTAACCGAAGCGCACACTGCACATCCCAGCGTAAAGCATCCGTCCGTTGACAGATCCGCTATATTTAAAATACTAAACGAAATGAACAGTGCAAGTGCAACCAGTGCATAGATAAATCCCAGTTCCAGTGCACTCTGCACGATCGATAAGGTGATGATTGATCCCATATTATTCAAACTCCTCTGCCGTTACTGTCTCAACAACTTCCGAACACATATCTTTAAACATGGAGTAGTCCAGTCCAAGTGCTTCCGCCGTCTCTGTATTCACGGTCACAATTCCCCGCTCTAAGTTCTCGATCGGAGTTGCCGCCGGATCGGCTCCGTTTACCAGAATATCGACTGCCATATCAGCTGTCTTTGTACCAAGCTCCTCATAATTGACTCCGTAACCGCAGAATGCTCCGTTTAATGCGAAGGAGTCCGCTCCTGTGTAGTGCGGGATTCCCGCATCGATGAACTTCTCAAAGATGGAAAGTTCTGCCGTCATGACGGTGTTGTCCTGCGGGGTAAACACTGCGTCTACACCCTCTGCCACCAGGGCATCCGCTGCCGCCTGCACCTCCGCAGAGGTCGTACCGGTCTTCTCCACATAGGCGATTCCCTTCTCATCGCAGTATGCCTTTGCGTCCTCAATCGCACCAAGGGAGGAAGCCTGGCTCTTATCATAGAGCAGTCCGACCTTTGCGGTATCCGGATTTGCCGCCAGCATCAGATCAAAAATCGCTGCCGTGTCGATGGCATCCGACGTTCCTGTAATATTGGAACCCGGTGCGTTCACATCTGCCGCCAGTCCGGCGCCCACCGGATCCGACACTGCGGAAAATACAACCGGAATCTGATTCTCCTCGGTCGCACTCTGCATCACGACTGCGGTCGGCGTCGCAATCGGGATAATCAGATCCACATCATCCGCCACCAGATCCGCTGCAATCTGTGTCAGGATCGACTGATCTGCCTGCCCGTTGAACGTGTAATCCGCATAATCAAAGGTAACTCCGAGCTCTGCTCCTTTTGCTGTGAGTTCCGCTTCAATCGCTTTTTCAATCTGATTTAAGGAAGCATCATCCACATACTGTACAATACCGACTTTATATACGGTTCCCTCCGCCGCTGTCTGGTCCGCCTCTGCCTTCTGTGTCTCCGCCTGCGCGTCTCCTCCTGCCTCATTGGTCAATTCCACGGTCGTACCGGAGCCGGAACTGCTTCCGCAGCCTGCCACCGCTGCTGCCACCATCGTCATTGCAAGAACTGCTGTCATCATTTTCTTTTTCATAATCATTTCCTCCTTTTTCCTATTACATAAAAAAAGCCGTCTCAAGCTATTGCTTGAGACGGTAATAAACTAATATTATCGCGGTGCCACTCATCTTGACAAAATGTCCACTCACTTCATGCACTATCATACATGCCGGATGGATAACGGGTCCGGTTCCCGGCGGCTCCTACCTGCGTATCCACTGTTCAGGCCGCCCTCAAAAGTCCATTCGACAAATCCCTCCATACTGCAATCCCACCGCCTGCAGCTCTCTGTGATCTCGGATAAATGCCTACTACTCTTTCTCAAAGGTTTATCGGTATGTCATTTACTTTAATACATTAACGTGTATTTGTCAACCTTATTTTTAAATTTCCATCAGACGGAACTTCTCGATCGTCTGCTCCAAATCCTGCGCGATATTCTGAAGTGTCTTTGTGTAGTCCGTGATGTCTGCCATCGTCGTGTTGACCTGATCTGTGGATGCATTGACCTCTTCCGTCGCCGCTGCCGACTGCTCCGATACGGATGCAATCGCCTCCATACGACTTACGACCGTATCCTTGTTGGATGACATGTCCGCATTGAGACGGTTGATGTTCTCCATGCCGGCATTCAGCTGCTCAATCTGCGCGATAATCTGACGGAATACCTCTTCCGTGCGCTCGATCGCTTTCTGCTGCTCCGACTGAAGCTCCTCGTTCTCCTGCATGGTCTCTTCCACCTGCTTGGACTTGTCCGTAATCTCGGTGATAATCTTCTTGATCTCATCCGTTGATTCCTTGGACTCATCCGCCAGCTTCCGGATCTCGTCTGCAACGACCGCAAATCCCTTGCCCATCTCTCCGGCTCTCGCCGCCTCGATAGAAGCATTCAGGGAAAGCAAATTGGTCTGTGCCGTAATATCCGCAATCGCATCGGAAATATAGAAAATCTTGTCGATGCTGGCAATCATCTCATTCATCACTGCAAGGGACATGCTCGACTTCTCTACGGTCTTCTGTGATTTCTCGATCAGATCCTTCACGCTGCCGAGTCCCTCCGAACTGATCCGGTTCGTCTCCTCGGTCATCTGGTTGATCTCGCTGACACAATCTCTGGAGGACTCCAGACTGTTCTTGAGGTTGTCCACCTCACTGCTTGCCTCCTGCGTGCTCTCCGCCTGCTTCACCGCACCATCAGCCACGCTCGAGATCGCCTCCGCGACCTGTCCCATCGTACTTCTGGTATCTCCCGCGATCTCAGAAATATGATCCGACGTCTCTAAAATATGTCTGGACTTATCCTCCACCTCACGGATTACCGTGGATACATCCTTGACCATATCGTTAAAATGCGTCTCCAGCGCACCGAACTCGTCTCCTCTGGTAACCGCAATCGTCTGGGTAAAATCTCCCTCTGCCACAGCAGCTGTCGCACGCTCAATCTTTTTGATCTCACGCACAAGGCTGTACGCGGTAATAAGCGCGATCACAATACCGAAAATCACCCCGAACGCACCCGCAAATACCAGCGCACCGTTGATCTTCGCAAGATTGCCGGTGTTCTCGACATCGCTGATGCAGCCCAGAAGAATCCAGCCTGTCACCTGGTCTGTCATCGCGGTCACCGCGCAGTCCATGCCATCTGCCCGCATCGTGTATACAGACTCCAGTGTAATGTCGGAAGCGCTCTCATCGCCCGCTTCCTCCAGGGCGCTCTTCTGCTCCTCCAGAGACTTCAGTTCTCCGGAAATCGGCGTCCAGAATTCCAGACCCGTCACATTTCCGTCCGCAAAGGTATTTTTGTCACTGTCGATCACAATATTGCCGTCCGCATCGATCAGCATGGCAAATCCCGTGTTGAGAATGCGGATATTCTTGATATAATTCTCCAGCTGCGCCGCATCAATATCCATCGCCACAACGCCCATTAAGACATCTTTGTATTTGACCTCCTGCGCTACGGTGAAGATCTGCCCGCCTGTCTGCGGATCCTCATAAGGCTGTGTGATATAGCTGAAAATAGAATTTACTTTTGCCTTTCTGCCCTGGCAGTTCACATACCAGTCTTCCCCGGACAGATCCACATTTTCCTCGATGGTGTTCATCGCCGTCTTATCACCGTTGTCCTCGTACTTCACCCATCCGGTGATGAGTTTTCCGCTGGACGTCGCATAATAGCTTCGCACCGCTCCCTGCGTTACCTTGCACGCCGCCACCAGTTCATCCTGCACGTTGGCAATGTAGTCATCAAACTGATCCTCGTACTCCAGCTGCTTGATGGAAGTCTTGCGCGTCAGCAGATCCACCGGAAGGCTGATCGTCTTCTCATACGTCTGCAGACTGTTCAACGCACTCTCTAACGTCTGCTCGCTTGTGAGCTGCATGTTGCTGTTTAACACATTCTTCGTACGGCTGTATGTAATCACTCCACAGATCACAACACTTCCCGCAATCGCCACAAGAAAGCTCAAAATCATTTTCGGCCCTAAACCCAATTTTTTCATCTGTTTCCTCCGTTCATACTGCAATATGACACTTTATTACTTACATTGTAGATGTTTCGCACATTTTTGTAAATATCCGGTATTTTCTTTCATTGTATTACATTCTAAACAAAAACCTCCCTGCCGGCATTCTGCCAGTAAGGAGGTTCTCAAAAAAATGCACACGCACTCTGCTCCTATGAAAAATAAACAAGTTCGTCTTCCGGCTTTTCTGCAGGTGTAATAGAAATCGGATACAGTACCGGTCCTTTTCCCTTGTACTCCCTTGCAAACTCCACCTTGATCTGCGCGGTAATATGAATCCAGGACTTGTGCGGAATCTTATCCTCATCCGGATATTTGCACTTAAATCCGATGAAGGTAATATCCTCCACACAGCAGGTCATCGCAAAACGTCCCGGAACAAAAATGCCCTTCTTGAGCTTGTCAGGATTGTATACAAGCGCCAGAAAGCTGACTTTCTTCCCCTCGTATTTCTTCGGGTTGTCCAGGCAGTCCATATACCAGATTGCATAATCCGCATCTGTAATCTCCAGTTCATCTCCCGAGATGTCAAACGGCAGCTCCTCCTCGCGCTCGTCGAGCGATCCGTCCGCGCGCTCATACACAAGCTGTGCCTTACGGTTGAGCGCCTTGACATTTCTGCGGTATTTTCCCTTATCCGTGCTGTCGTCACAGCGGTTAAAGATCACGACGTCCGCCTGAAACAGCTGTTCCATAATCATCGTGCGCATATTGGCAAGATACATATCAAAGGTGGTCGCATCCACGGTCGCAAGGGACTGCACCACCATCCACCCGCGCGGAAGCTCCGTCTCGGTGAGCGTATCCATTCCCCAGGTTCCGTTATATTCGATGAACACCTGATCCGGCAGATATTTCATATTGATGGCATTGAGAAAATCAGCGGTAAAATCTTCCTCGTTCTCCACCATCACAAGGCTTGCATTGATTTTTTTCAACTCTGCCTCATCATATTCCACCTCTCCGTCTTCACAGCAGATGATCAGACTCTTTCCCTGATCGGCAAACCCGTTCTCCAGCAGCGTCTCCTTGATCAGTGTCGTCTTGCCGCTGTCCATGAATCCGGTAAATAAATAAATCGGTATCTCCTGCATGTTCTATTCCTCTCTGTCTTATCTCACTATTAAAAGGCAGTCTTCACAGCTTAAGCGATTCCAAATAACTCCTCTAATCTGTGCTCGTCGATATCTGTTCCGATCACGCACAGACGTCCCGTGTAATCCGGCTCGCCGTCACGCAGCTCGTACTCCCCCGGCACCATGTCAAAATAAATCCAGGAGCCGTTCTCATCCTCCACCATGCCCTTCGCACGGAGAATGGTTCCATAGTCGTCCGTCTCGCACAGAGTCTTTAAGACATCCTCAATCTTGGCCTTGGTAAACTTATGCGGCGTCTCTTTTCCCCAGCTTGTAAACACCTCATCCGCATGATGATGGTGATGCTCATGATCGTGGCATCCGCAGGTGCAGTTCTCGCCGTGCTCGTGATGATGCTCATGGTCATGCTCGTCGTGGTCGTGGTGATGCTCATGATCGTGATCCTCGTGGTCATGCTCGTCATGGTCGTGATGATGCTCATGATCATGATCGTCGTGGTCATGGTGATGCTCATGGTCATGCTCGTCATGGTCATGATGATGCTCGTGCTCATGCTCCTCGGCTTCTTCCTTCGCATGCTGCTCTGCCATCAGCTTTCTCTCAAGAGAATCCTGTCCCTCTACCACCTTTAAAATCTGCTCTCCACGGATGGAATCCCACGGGGTTGTGATGATGGCAGCCTTATCGTTGATGGACTGAATCTGCTTTACGCAGAGCTCCAGCTGCTCCGGCGTTGCATTCTGGCTGCGGCTTAACACAACAGTGGTTGCATATTCGATCTGGTTATTGAAAAACTCGCCGAATGCCTTCATCTGCTTGCTCGCCTTTAATGCGTTTACAACCGTGATGAGCCCGTTCAGCTTTACATCCTCTTCCTTCTCCACGTCAATCACAGACTTCATGACATCCGAGAGCTTGCCGACGCCTGACGGCTCGATCAGGATACGATCCGGATGATACTTGCCGATCACCTCATGCAGGTTTCTGCCGAAATCGCCAACCAGTGAGCAACAGATACAGCCGGAGTTCATCTCAGTGATCTGAATTCCCGCATCCTTTAAAAATCCTCCGTCAATGCCGACCTCCCCGAACTCGTTCTCGATCAGCACCAGCTTCTCGCCTGTGAACACTTCATCAATCATCTTCTTGATGAAAGTCGTCTTTCCGGCGCCTAAGAATCCTGAAATAATGTCAATCTTTGTCATATCTATCTCTTCCTTTCCTTACAATACATCATTTGTTCCAAAACACATATATTTTACTCGTTTTTCCTCCATTTTGCAAATCATATGCATTTTTTTCATATATTTTTTATAATATTTCTCCGGTTCACTGCAATGCCATTTAGCTTCTCTAGCTTAACAGCACTTTTTTTAAAATTATTATAACACTGACAACACACAGCTTTTCGTATTTTGTTCTATTTTGGGGCTGGCACTTATTTAACATTTATGTAACATATTTTATGTTTCTTTTTGCATTTTTCTATTGACATGCAATAAAAAATGTGCGATTCCACCATGAATCATTCTATCCCAAAACCCTGCAAAACTAAGGAGGCACATTTTTATTATGAACCATTATCCGTCAAACGTAAAGGAAAAATTGAATTCTATCATCTTATCCATGGCTGAACATCACTGGCTCTTTTCCAAAAATCCTGGCCACGATTTTACACGCCAGCATCTTGGGAAACTATCTTTTTATGATACCATGCGTCTGATCATCAGTATGGGGAAAGGCAGCACGAATGATGAGATCATGGATTACTTTGACCTGGACCCTGACCTTATCCCTTCACAGTCTGCTTTCTGCCAGCGCCGCAGACAGATTTCCCTCTCTGCTTTTGAATACCTTTTTTCGGAATTCTCATCTTCTTTTCCATCCACTACGGACAAATTCAAAGACCATTGTATTCTCGCCTGCGATGGGTGCCACGTTGTCTATGCTACCAATTCTGATATTATCGAGGACTATAATAAGCCCCGGCTTATCGACTATAAAGGTTACAACCACATGCACTTAAAAGAAACGGGATGGCAGCAATAAGTATCTCTATGCGTCGGTGAGTATATGTGTCAGGGCAGAATGCCGCAGTCTGTCCGGGAACGCTGCCTGAAAATGAAGGAGGCTCCCGATCATCCGCAGAATCTGGATGTATTGATCCAGAATTTTGACTGTGCATTGTCTCACCCTGATGCCAATGACCTGAAAAAACTGAAAGAAGCCGTTATAAATTCATCCTTCTGATAAGGCCATAAAATAAGGCAGCCCCACATAGCTGAGTCTGCCTTACCTTCTTTACTTAACGTTGATGCCTCTGGCATATTGTTGTAGAAACTGTTCTTTTCCACATGGCCTACCAAAATAATATCCCTGCAGATAATCAACCTTCATTTCATTCATTTTCAAGAGCCATTCCTTTTCCTCGATGCCTTCTGCGCATATCCTGACGTTAATGCTATGTACCATCGGGATGATATTTTTATATAATTCATAATCCCTGGCACTGTTCATCGCCTTGGCAGTAAAATTCCTATCCATTTTCACATAACTCGGATTCATATCACGGATACAATGAAGATTCGAATATCCTGTTCCAAAATCATCGATCACGAAGGGGATCCCGTTCGTGTCCAAGCTCTTACGGAATTTGCAGAACGCTGGTGTCATATCCATAAATCCGCTTTCTGTCATTTCAACGCATAAACATTCCGGCTTTAAAGTGTACTTTTGAATCACATCCAGAATATCCCGCTCTACATTGCCCTGCAGGATCTGAACATAGGATACATTTACATTCATCCGGAAGTCCGGAATATATTTCTGCATTTCACAGCACATTGCTGCAGCCTCGTTCAAAATATATCTTCCGGCGGGAATAATCAATCCGGTCTCTTCCAACAATGGGATAAATTCCATCGGTGAAACAAGCTTCTGTCCTTCTTCCGTTATCATGGAAAAACGCATTAGCGCTTCTGCTCCAATGATCTGTTCCGACTGGCAGTCCACGATCGGCTGATAATTGACTTCAAAGCCTTCGTAATTGTTTACAATAGCATTACGAAGTGCTGCTATGATTCTTCCTTTTCGCAAAAAGACCTCATAGTCATCCTGGGCAAAAATATAGAATCCGTTTTTACCCATGCTTTTTGCCTGTTTCAGAGCAAATTCAAACTTTTTGCGACACTCTTCGGTTCCCTCACAAAATGTTGCTGCATCTATAACACCAATAGAAATTGAAAATACAGCTTCATAATTTTCGGCTACTATGAAATTATAAAGTTTATCTGCGATCTTTTCTTTCAGTGCCACAGCGTCTTCCGCAGAAGAAGCATCCAGATCCACGATCACATACTGATCCGCTACCAGATGGTAAATTCTCTGCTTGTCTGAAAGGCATTCCTTCATACAGTCGGCTACGCTTTTCAGGATATAATTACCATAATCAGCTCCCCTGGAGCTATTGATCGCTCCGAAATCATCAATTCCTACATGCATCAAAAAGCCCTTGGAAATAGGTGCCTTTTGTGAACACAGGTAAGCAAGAAATTCCGGACCACCAAGCAGTCCTGTGACATTATCGGCTCTTCTCTTGTTGCCGGTCTCATTCAGACATCCGACCAGATACTCTGCCCTTCCCTGCTGATCATTGATCACGATACCACGGCAGTTGATCCAGACCGGCATACCTTCTTTATCAAGCCACCTGTAATGAAGATTATGTACCTTTTCTCTTCCTTCGCATATATCCGCGAGATGCTTTGTAAGCATCTCGCGGTCTTCCTCATACACTACCTTCATAACTTCATTTGCAGCATCTGTCAGAAGATTTTTTGACATATTAAACCGTTTCACAGCTGACTGTGAAATCTCAAAGGTATTATTCTGCAGATCAAATATATACAGATAATCATCCATACATTCTGTAATGATCTCAAATAAGATTTCTGCTGTCTGCTCTCCAAACATTTTAAATATATCATTAATCACAACAAGAACCTTCCTTCCGACAACTTCACCCTAGCCCTGCCATTTTTCTAGAATAACTTAAAGATATTCACGCGGTCATGCATCTTGGCTGCTCCCTCTGCCAGATTAATACTGATCGCAGTATTCTCTTCTGAAGATGCCGCATTGCCCTGTACCACGCCGGACAGTTGTTCAATTCCCTGACCGATCTTCTCCAGGAACTCTGCCTGGGAGTCGGCTTTCTCCATGGTATTCTGTGCAAGCTCTGCAAAGGACTCCATATCTGCAATGATCTGATTGACTGGTACTTCTCATTGATCTTATCAATGATGATTGCCTTAGAACCTGCAATGTGTTGGATCAGATAATTCTTTCCTGCTCCATTTTCCCTTAACATCAGATAACAGCTTCGTCACAACATCAAGCTGGTGGAATCTAGTGTACCGACACTAATGAAAAACAATCTCTCATTTTATGCGAAACATCCGCATCAACAAAGCCTTTTTTTGCCATATCGTCGAGAATGTCACATGCTTTTTCATGTGACATTCCTTTCTTATAGGGACGTTCTTCCGTGAGAGCCTGATAAATATCAACACAAGCCATTATTCGTTCTTGTTCATTTAATTCATCTGCAGTTTTACCAAACGGATAGCCCTTCCCGTTTAGCTTTTCATGATGTAGTGCTGCCCAATCACGTATTTCTTCAAAATCATCTACTTGTGACAAAATAAGATATGTATAACCCGCATGATTTTTCATTTTATCAAATTCTTCATCTGTAAGCTTATCAGGTTTTTCTAATATTTCATTGCCTACCATCATTTTTCCGATATCGTGCAATGCTCCTGCTAAATACATTTTTTCTATATCCAAAACATCATAGCCGATATACCTTGCATACTGAGCCGCCTTTTCTGCAACACCAATAGAGTGTTTGCTGGTAAATGGAGATTTGTAGTCAACAATACTTGCAAAGAAATCTGCAATATTTTTACAAGTATTCCAATCAAATATCTGCTTCTTTCTCGGCACGATCTCCCATAACTTCGACTCAAAAGTTCCATCTTTGAACGAAATAAAAGTCTCCTTTGAAATCGTTTCAAAAAAAGCCTCTACGCATTCATCATCAAATAATTTCCCTTTTTGTTTTTCGAGAAATTCACAACATATATCCCATTTTCCCTGCGTGAATTCTGCACTGTTAGCAATCGCATCTATGATATCTGCAAGATGAATTATCCTGGCAAACAGGGGGGTCTCCTGCCAGACCTTTCTAAATGGACCTCTTCCATCAGCCTGTTCATGATGATATAAAATCACCTTTGAAACATTTGTCTTAAATGGAATTTTTGCAATGTTTTTTTCACCATAAATACAGTGAAGATTTGTTTTTTTATTCAAAGAATCATCCCTTATATCTATACTAGGATTCTTTTGTACTTCTTCTGTAATATATTGTGTCAAGGCATTATCATGTAATAACGCACAAATTGCCAGATCTTGCAATGCATCACTTTCAACATTCCAATATTTTGCCATGCATACACTCATGTATGCAACTCTTTTTCCATGCTTATTTGAAACATTCACCAGTTCGGCTTCTATACAATCCAATGCGTAAGAACACGCTCCTAACAAACCGACAATATCAATGCTTAGTTGTTTCTCATCCATAAATATCTTTCATAAACTCCTACCTAATTTATATCATCCCTGTGGAATCTGACCATCCACGTGCAAAATATGATTTACTAGCCATTCCGTAAGATAAGTCAAAATCTTCATAATTTGCTCATCCTGATTTTCCTCTTCTTTGTTATGACTTTCCATGAATTCATCTAGTTTTTCAATAAAAGCCTGATGCTGAACCTTTTGTGTAAATAACTTTTTATAATGGATAGATTCCATATACGCTTCTTCATCTGCTAAATGTTTCACTGCATAATCGTAAAGTTTTTCTAGTAATATATCAACTCTATCATATTTATCCGGCGTAAATTCATCATTCAACAATTCATATGTTTCATCAGCATATGCGAACAACTGCTTATGTTGTTCGTCAATCATTTCTATTCCAATATAATACTCTGATTTCATTTCAAACATAATCTTCCTCTTTTCTTCTACAATTTTGTTTTACTTTAACCAACACTGTTATTAGGAATAAGTCTTACTAGAATTATACGACTATCAGAATTATTGTCAATAACAATAACAATAATAATAATTATTATTGTTACTTATAGTTTTATCTTTCTCCATGCAATAATAAATACCCATATTACGTTTTTCCTTCTTTCAAAGCCTATTTTTTGTGCTGTTCTTGGTCTAACGCCAACCCCAAAAATAGAGTAAAAAAAGGGGCTGTCGCTTTAGAAATTATTTTTCATATTCAGTTTCTTTTCAGCAAGATTTCCAGCGTGATCCGATACTACAATCACATAATACTCTGCCAAATCAATTGTTACATTATGATCATAATAGATATCAAAGAACAAATGTGCATCAGAACTTTCCCAGCTTCCATTCGTTGTACTCGAATAGATCCAAGACAAGTCGTTAAGTCGCACTGTGGGTCTGCATCCTCCTTCCTTAAAAATTCATAGCTCATTGTAATATGAACTATGTACCTGACCGGCATATTTCCTACCGGTCGTGGCAATATTTGTTCTCAACACCCCTTGCCGAGCAGAAACGCTCACGGGAAGTCACTAAGGAACAGACTGCTAATCTGTATGTCGCCATATCAGGGGCAACCTGATACTCACAACCGGAATTCTCGCTGTTCTGCAAAGCAGAAGTCACGACGTACCTGTTGTGGTGGCGATCATCAGAAATAAAGTCTTAGTGAATGTGTATTCAGTTGTCAAAAATCAAGTAAAAAGGCTCCCGCTTTCTTGATACGGAAATAACCCCTTCACTTGTTTGAACTGGGAGATGGTAAGTGGACACCCTATTTTCAAAAAAAGTTGAAAATTTTTTTTGCACAAAAAAGCCGCCTACTCCGGTTAAGGAATAGACGGGGATGGAAAATTTCATTTTTCTTCAGCATTAAAAGCAGCCAGAAAGTTCTTCATGCGCAGGGATTCCGGCAGGCACATCGATATTATCCGGCTGATGAAATATGTCCACGCAGTGAAAGACAGGTTCCGGCAGTTTCAACGGCCTCTCCGTGGAATCAGCGCAATTCATTTTGGATATCGGTAAGTTCTGCAACTGAATATCCTTCTTTTTGGCAGATGGACAGCATCTGTCTTTTTGGCATACCTGTTTTTGGGCTTTTTGAGTTCAAAATATCGGATATTTGGCAACAACTGGGTTATCGAACAAAACTTCGAACAACCGGCTTAATGGCATTGTGGTTCACTGCTTCTGAAACTGCATGTGATACAGTTTTTCATAAATTCCCTTCTTTGCGAGAAGCTCCTCATGCGTTCCCTCTTCCTCGATGCCGTTTTCGGTCAGCACAAGAATCTTCTCGGCATTCTTGATCGTGGAAAGGCGGTGTGCAATCACGAAGGTGGTACGGTTTTTCGCCAGTTTTTCCAGGGAGTCCTGAACCACCTTTTCACTCTCATTGTCGAGTGCCGACGTCGCCTCGTCAAAGATCAGGATCGGCGGGTTTTTCAAAAAGACGCGCGCGATTGAGAGGCGCTGCTTCTGTCCGCCGGAAAGCTTGATGCCCCGCTGTCCGATGTCAGTCTCATATCCCTGCGGCAATGACATAATAAATTCATGGGCATTGGCATTTTTCGCCGCCTCGATGACTTCCTCCCTCGTGGCATCCGGTCTTCCGTAACGGATATTCTCATACACGGTTCCGACAAACAGATACACGTCCTGCTGTACCATTCCGATGTGGTCGCGCAGACTCTTTAAGGTGAGGTCCCGCACGTCCGTTCCGTCGACCTTCACCGCCCCCTCCGTCACATCATAAAACCGCGGAATCAGGGAGCAGAGTGTGCTTTTTCCCGCTCCGGACGCTCCGACAAGCGCCATGTAAGAGCCCGCCGGGACCGTCAGATTGATATGCTGCAATACCTGTTCGGTGTTCTCCTCGTACTGAAACGACACATCTTCAAAAGTAATATCTCCGCGCACATCGGTAAGCTCTTTTGCATCCGCCCGATCCTTGATATCCGGCTCGATCTCCATGATCTCGCAGAAGCGCTCGAAACCGCTGTACCCGTTCTGAAACTGCTCCGTGAAATCGATCAATGTCCGCACAGGATCGGTAAATACACTGATGTAGAGCACAAACGTGACAAGATCACTGACATTGACCTTACCGTTTGCAATAAGGATGGTTCCGGCGAGAATGACGTTGACCTGAATCAGTGTCGTGAACGCGCCCAATCCCGCCTGAAAGCTTCCCATATAATGATAGCTGTTCTTCTTGGCAGACAAAAATCCCGCATTTCCAATCTTAAACTTTTTCTTCTCAATCTCCTCGTTGGCAAACGACTTTACCACGCGGATGCCGGAGAGGTTATCCTCAATCTGCCCGTTGATCTCCGCAATCTTCACACGGTTCTGGCGGAACGCACGCCGCATTTTTCCGTTCAGGTAATACGCGTACACAAACATAAACGGCAGGACGATGAACGCCGCCAGCGCCAGAAGCGGGCTGATATTGACCAGAATCACAAACGCACCGATGATCTTGATCGCCGAGAGAATAATATTCTCCGGTCCGTGGTGCATCAGCTCCGTGATGTCAAACAGATCCGTCGTGATCCGGCTCATCAGCTGCCCGACCTTCTGGTTATCATAGAACGAAAAGGATAACTTCTGCAGATGCTCAAAAATCTCGGCACGCATGTTGTACTCGATTTTCGCACCCATCACATGACCATAATTCGAGATAAAGAACTTGCTATAGCAGTCCGCGACCACCATTGCAAACAGCGCAGCCGCAATGATTTTGATCTGGTACATAATCTGCGCCTTATCCTCGTACACGAGCGTGTAGGTGACATAGCGTATCACCAGCGGGATCGCGAGCGCAACGGCAGCCGACACCGTCGCAAAAAACATATCCGCCCAGAAAATGCCGCGGTATGGCTTATAGTAAGACAACATTTTTTTGAAATTTTTACTCATTTTCACACTCCTTATCTCTTTTTCAAAAGACTCTTCTATTTTATCTGCTACGCGAAAAATGTCAAGCGACACGCCGCACGAACTGTGCTATACTATACATAGTTACGATTACCATTTAAGGAGGCATCATTATGAACCCAAGACAAATGCATTATGAAACGCTTGCCGGTACCATCATCAAAAACCTTGCCAGACGCCGCATGGAAGGCTACTACTGCGCCACCGTCGAGGACGCTGAAAAGATGGCATTCTCTTTCCTTACCCCGGGCTGCACCGTATCTTTCGGCGGCTCCATGACCCTGGAGGATACCGGAATGCTGACCGCCCTGCGCCACGATCCGGGAATCACACTGCTCGACCGCGCCCAGGCAAAAACGCCGGAGGAGACAAAAAAGATCTATCACGATGCTCTTTCTTCCGATTTTTATTTTATGAGCACCAACGCGATCACCAAAGACGGCGAACTTGTCAATATCGACGGCACCGGCAACCGTGTGGCAGCCTTAATCTACGGTCCGGAACACGTGATCGTCATGGCAGGCATGAATAAAGTGGCTGCAAACGTAGACGAGGCATTAAGCCGTGTTCATGGTACCGCCACACCGATGAACTGCAAGCGTCTGGGCAAAAATACGCCTTGTTCCGCTACCGGCGTCTGTTCCGACTGCCTGTCCCCTGACTGTATCTGCAACCAGGTCGTCATCACAAGACGAAGCGGCATCGAGGGACGCATCAAAGTCATTCTGATCGGCGAGGAACTTGGATACTAAAATCCAGGTTTCCACCCGACAAGGCAGAAAAATCCTGCTTGCCGGATTTCCACGCCGCGCATGGCTGCTTGCGACCTGAATTCTATTACGAAAAAAAGAGTTACCGCGAAACGGTAACTCTTTTTGCATACATTAGTTGTACTTTCTTTTTCTTGCTGCTTCAGATTTCTTCTTGCGTTTTACGCTTGGCTTCTCGTAGTGTTCTCTCTTACGAATCTCCTGCTGAATACCTGCCTTTGCGCAGTTTCTTTTAAAACGACGTAAAGCGCTGTCTAAAGTCTCGTTTTCTTTTACAATTACACTAGACATTATCTCACACCTAACCTCCCTCCAGTTGCGTATTGTGCATATTCAACTGTTTGGGTCATATTCATTGCACTATATAAGATTATAACACATATTTTTTTCCCGTCAACTGTTTTTCTAAAAAAGCGAAAAATTCAGACAATTTACTCTTCCCGCAGTTTGAATTTGGTAATCAGACCATCCAGGGAATCTGCCTCCGCCGAAAGTTCCTCACTGGTAGCAGATGTCTCCTCGGAAGCTGCGGAATTGCTTTGAATAACATCCCCAATATCCTTCACGCCGTTTGCAATTCTCTTAACGGACTCTGCCTGCTGATCGGAAGCCACACGGATATTTGCCACTTCCTGAATAATATCGTCAAGTTCCGTCAATACCTTGTTCAGGGATTCTGCCGTCTGCTGTGTCACGGTGTTGCCACGGTCAACCTCACTCTGATTTGCCTCCAGAAGATGTCTGGACGTCTCAGCTGCCTGCGCACTGTTCTCTGCAAGCATACGGATCTGTTCTGCAACGACCGCAAATCCTCTTCCTGCCTCTCCGGCTCTCGCCGCCTCGATGGATGCGTTTAAGGAAAGCAGGTTCGTCTGGGAAGCAATGCTCTCAATCTGACCGATCACACTTACCAGTTCCTGGGAAGTGCCGGAAATACGTTCCATTGCCTCCGTCAATTCCTGCATCTTCTGCTGGCTGACGTTTGCCTCCATGCCGACTTCCTTTGCCTTGTCATGTACCACATCGGTGGATTTACTGTTCGCTTCTACCTGCTCGGATACGGTTGCGACACTCTCCACAAGATCGTCAACCGCACTTGCCTGCTCCGTCGCTCCCTTTGCAAGATCCTGTGAACTGATGGCAAGCTGTTCTGCGCCGGCAGCCACCTGGTCGGAAGATTCGCGGATCTGCTTAAACGTGCCGCTCACATCGGTCACCATGCTGATCAGATGTGTCATGACATTCTCAAATTCACCGACATAAGATTCCTTGCAGTTGGATCTTACCGCATAATTGCCCTGTGCAAACTCTTCCAGAATATATCCAAGATCCTCGATAATCCGGTTCAGTGTGGTAACAGTCACACGAAAGCTGTCCGCCAGTTCTCCCAGTTCATCGTTCGAGCGGTACTGCACTTCCACGTCCAGATTTCCCTTCGAGATCTCCTCTGCCACCTTTGTCAGCTCCGTCACCGGCTCCACCACCGCATCCACGATTGCCTGACTGTTTCTGTGAATCAGTCTCGTATCATTGACTGCCGTAATAAGAAATACAATAAGAACCAGAATCATGTAAGCGAGTGAAAACTGCTTCGGCACATAAGCCGCCGCAAAAACTGCAATCGCTGCAATCACAAGCGTCACATACATTATCACACTGACTCTCCGGTAACTTCCTTTTACCTTATCACTCAGACTACCTTGTCCCATATTTCTTTCGTCCATCCCTGTCCTCCTGTTTTATCAGATATACCTATATCCTGATACATAAAAACGGCATATTGCCGGTACCTACGTACCATTATACACCGTTTTTACTATTTGTAGCAACAAATTATAAAATATTTTTTTGAATTCTAAATTTTATAAATATACGCAATCATGTATTTCTGTCGAGTTTTTATGCAAGCTGTGCCTCAAGTGCCGTTTTCGCCTCGGCAATGGCATCCGGAATGCCTGCCGGATTCTTACCGCCTGCCTGCGCCATGTTCGGACGTCCACCACCGCCTCCGCCGACTTTACCCGCAATGCTCTTGATGAGATTGCCGGCATGTGCGCCGTGCGCCATCGCATCGTCTGTCGCCATGGCAACCAGATTGACTTTTCCGTCTGATGCAGATGCAAGAACTATCACGCCTTCTCCCAGCTTTCCCTTTAACTGGTCGCCCAGATCTCTCAGACCGTTCATATCGACGCCGTCCACGCTGACAGCGAGGAGCTTCACACCCTTCACTTCCACAATCTGATCCATGACATCTCCAAGTGCTTCCTTGGCTGCCTTGCTCTTTAAGGATTCGTTCTCACTCTGAAGTGCCTTTAACTCCGCCATCAGATGACCGATCTTCTCAACGAGAGTTGCCGGTGTTGCCTTTGCAGCCTTGGCTGCAGCCTCGAGTTCTTCCTCTTCCTTCTTATAATATGCAAATACATTGTCTCCGGTCAGAGCCTCGATACGGCGCACGCCCGCAGCCACACCGCTCTCAGAGATAATCTTAAATACAACAATATCGCCGGTGTTCGCCACATGAGTACCACCACAGAACTCCTTGGAAAACTCTCCCATGGACACGACTCTTACCGTCTCACCGTACTTTTCACCGAAGAGTGCCATCGCACCTGTCTTCTTCGCTTCCTCGACCGTCATGACATCGGTTCTGACATCAATCTTCTCAGCGATCTTCTCGTTGACGATCGCCTCCACCTTCTTAAGTTCTTCCGGTGTCATCGCTGCAAAATGGCTGAAGTCAAATCTGGTGCGCTCACCGTCCTGATAGGAACCTGCCTGCTCTACATGTGTGCCGAGCACTTCGCGCAGCGCTTTCTGTAACAGGTGGGTTGCAGAGTGGTTCCTGCAGGTATCCCTACGCAGCTTTGCATCCACACTGAGATCTGCTACATCTCCCACCTTAATCATACCGTTTGTCATCTTGCCGATATGGCCGACCTTACCACCACGCAGCTTGATGGTCTCTTCCACCTGAAAGATACCGGAGGCGGTGCGGATCTCGCCCTTATCTCCCTGCTGACCACCCATCGTCGCATAGAACGGCGTCTTCTCCACGATGATCGTGCCGACCTCTCCATCGGAGAGCGCCTCCACCAGCTCTGTCTCGGTGGTGAGCACTGTGATCTTTGAAGATGCTGTAAGGCTGTCGTAGCCTGTGAACTCCGTCGTGATCGAAGGATCAATCTCATCGTATACCGTAGCATCTGCGCCCATGTAATTCGTTGCTTTGTGTGCATCATGTGCTTTTTTCTTCTGGATCTCCATGGCTTTCTTAAATCCGTCCTCGTCAATGGAAAATCCCTTCTCCTCCAGGATCTCCTGCGTCAGATCCAGCGGGAAGCCATACGTATCATAGAGCTTGAATGCGTTCTCTCCGGACAGCGTCTTCTCTCCAGCTGTCTGCATTTCCTTCTCCATCTTCTCTAAGATGGCAAGACCCTGATCGATGGTCTTGGCAAACTTCTCCTCTTCCTGCGTAAGCACTTTGAAGATAAAGTCCTTCTTCTCCTCGAGTTCCGGATAACCGTCCTTGCTCTCATCGATTACCGTCGCTGCAAGCTTCGCCATGAAAGTACCACCGATGCCAAGCATTCTTCCGTGTCTCGCTGCACGGCGTATGATACGGCGGAGCACATAGCCGCGACCCTCATTTGACGGCATGATACCATCGGAAATCATGAATGTTGCGGAACGGATGTGATCGGTAATCAGACGGATGGACACATCATCGAGCGCATCCTTCTGGTAAGACTTTCCGGACAGTTCACAGACCTTGTCGCGGATTGCTTTCATCGTATCAATGTCGAACACGGAATCCACATCCTGCATGACAACCGCAAGACGCTCAAGTCCCATACCGGTATCGATATTCTTCTGGGAAAGCTCGGTATAGCCTCCCTTGCCGTCACCCTCAAACTGGGTAAATACGTTGTTCCATACTTCCATAAAGCGGTCACAGTCACAGCCGACCTTGCAGTCCGGCTTACCGCAGCCGTATTTTTCTCCGCGGTCATAATAGATCTCAGAGCACGGACCGCATGGACCTGCGCCATGCTCCCAGAAATTGTCGCACTCTCCGGTCTCGGGGTCACGGTAGAATCTTGTGATGCGCTCTGCCGGCACACCGACTTCCTTCGTCCAGATGTCGAATGCCTCGTCATCCTCCCCGTAGATCGACGGATAGAGTCTGTCCTCCTCGAGTCCGAGCACCTTTGTCAAAAACTCCCAGGACCATGCGATCGCTTCATGCTTAAAATAATCACCAAAGGAAAAGTTGCCGAGCATCTCAAAAAAGGTCAGATGTCTTGCAGTCTTTCCTACATTCTCAATATCACCGGTACGGATACACTTCTGGCAGGTCGTCACTCTTCTTCTCGGCGGGATCTCCTGTCCTGTAAAATACGGCTTTAACGGTGCCATACCTGCATTGATTAAGAGCAGACTGTTGTCATTGTGTGGCACCAGTGAAAAACTGTTCATTTTCAGATGTCCCTTGCTCTCGAAAAATTCCAGGTACATCCTGCGCAATTCGTTTTCTCCGTAAAACTTCTTCACGACTTCTTCCTCCAACATGTTTCTTTCTATTTTAAATCTATTTTGTCTCTTCGACGTTTCCGGTCTCACCGGCATTCTTAGCATCCTTGCGGTCGCTCAACTTCTTTCCCGCAAAAATTCCAAGTCCCGCCACCACGACCAAAACCACGAAAATCAGTACATAATGTACAAACCATCCCAAAAATGCCATAGTCAAGTCCTGCCTTTCCCCAATTCTTCACATCCCGTGTGAAATCTTCTATAACTAAATCAGTATAGCGCAACCGTTTTATGATCGTCAAGTACCGCTTTTTTGAAATTCCTCTCATTCCTCAAGGATCTCAAAAATCTGGTTTTCATGCTTTATTTCCACAACCCGCTCCGCCATCGCAGCGTTCGAGATCCTCTTCCGGTAATCCGGAAGCGCGCTGTAATCCTGCCACATATGCATCGGAAATACGTAATCCGCATCCGTGTGCTCCAGGAAATAATTCATGCCGTCAAACTGGTGCTCCATCAGCCTCGGATCTGCCGGCACAAACGCCAGATGAATCTTCCTGCCGGAAAGCCTGCGGATCTGGCTACGGTAATTTGTACGCATGGATCCGTTGATCAGATCGCCGGCTCCGTCCCAGTGCCAGTCATTCAGATCGCCGGCATGGTAAAATGCCGCGCCGTTCGTCTCCACGTAAAATGCCACGCCCGCGTCCGTCGAGCGCAGAGTCTCAATATTCAAGTCGTCGACCCTGCATTTTTCATCCGCCCCCACATAGTGAATCCGCTTCGCTACCTCCGGCGCGAATCCATGCTTTGCCAGAAAGTGCGGGCTCATCTTACAGTCTTTTGAAAAAATAAACCGGATCTTCGGATATTTTTCTGCGAGATGCAACACATCCATATCAAAATGATCCCGATGCTTGTGGCTTGCGAACACGTAGACGGGCGTATCCGGCTCATACTCGGGCAGCACACCGCCAAAGTGATACCCCTCCACCCGGTCTCCATCAAACCAGTCAAAAATCAGCACCTTCTCATCCACCTCGACCAGAAAACAACTGTGATGAATAAAAATAACCTGCATAATTCTCCTCGTTTCTCCGCAATGTCAGAAGTTCTGCCCTGCAAATCTAATGATTTCTATTTCATGCGGCCGATGATCGCATTCGCACGCTGATAGATCTCTTTCGGATCAAACCCGATCTCGAAATGATTGTCTTCATAGAGAACTTTGCCGTTAATCATCGTCATCTTGACATTCTGCTTGCTGCCGCTGTATACCAGATTCTTCACGATATTGTTTTCCGGCTGCATGTTCGGCTGGTTCAGGTCAATCATGACAATATCCGCCTTTTTGCCCACCGCCAGACGGTCACAGTCCTCCAGCTGCATTGCATGCGCGCCGCCGGCTGTTGCCATATAAAGGATCTCATCTGCACCCACGCACTCGGCATCCATCTCACGCACCTTTGCCAGTGTAGAGGTAAGGAACATCTCGCGGAACATATCCAGGCAGTTGTTGCTCGCCGGTCCGTCCGTACCGATCGCCATGGCAATGCCCTCATCCACGAAACGCTTCGTCGGGCAGATGCCGGAAGCGAGCTTCAGATTGGAAGCCGGGTTCGTCACTGCCGTCAGGTGACGCTTTTTAAAGATCTCAAAATCCGGCTCCTCAAACCATACGCAATGATATCCGCCGCCGCCGTACTCATACATGCCAAGCGAATCCGTAAGCTGTGTCGGTGTCATGCCCCAGCGCTCTTTGCACTCTGCCACCTCAAGCTTTGTCTCGGAATTGTGCAGCCAAACCGGAGATTTCAACTTCTGTGCCAGCGCAGCCACGCCTTCCATCAGTTCTTTTGAGGTGGTGTACTCCGCATGGAATCCGACGATGAAAGAAGTCAGATCACTCATCTCGTTGACGATATGATAGTTTTCCTCCATCAGCTCTACCGTGCCGCCGAAATTGTTCAGTCCGCTGGTCTGCACTGTACGGAATCCCGTATCTGCGGATGCTTTTGCATCGACCGGCGGGAAGAAATACATATCAAAGTTGGACGTAATGCCGCTGGTCAGGTATTCCATGATGCCCAGAATGTTTAACCAGTATACATCGTCCTCGGTAAGCTGTCCCTCGCGCGGGAACACCTGCTGATTCAGCCAGTCCTGCAGCGGCAGATCATCCGCATAGGAACGTAAGAATGTCATGGCTGTGTGTGTGTGCGCGTTCTTAAATCCCGGCATTAACAGATTGCCGCACGCATCGATCTCGCGATCCCACACCAACACTTCTCCCTCCTTGCACACATCCGCCGTGTCCGTCCCGTCACCGATGTAGCAGATCGTATTCCCCTTGACCCAGAGTTCTCCCTCCGTGATCTCAAACTTGTGATGATCTGCAAGGGTTAAGATCTTTGCATTATAAAAACGTGTATTCATGTCATTTTCTCCTTCTTCTGTCTGCTGTTTTCACTCTATGAAGCCTCTCTCCAGCACGGGATCTTCATGCACTTCCGCGGTTCTTATTTTCCGATGCTCTTGATCGTCTCCGTCACAAGAGCCTTGAACTTCGGTGCCACACGGTCTGCCGTCTCCTGTACTTCCTCATGGCAGAGGGGAACCGCTGAGATACCGCATGCCAGATTGGAAATGCAGGAAATACCTACAACGCGCATGCCCATATGACGCGCTGCGATCGCCTCGCATGCCGTACTCATACCAACGGCATCGGCTCCGAGTGTCCGGCACATCGCCACTTCCTTCGGTGTCTCAAACTGCGGACCGGAAAGCTGTAAATAAGTGCCTTCCTTTAAATCAATATCCAGTCCCAGCGCCGCTTTTTTCACAAGAAGCTGTAACTCCTTATCATATACCTGGCTCATATCCGGGAAACGCACGCCAAGCTCGTCCACATTCGCTCCGCGCAGCGGGGAAGGAACAAAGCTTGCAATCTGATCCTTGATCAGCATAAAATCACCGGCGTTCATGCCAAGCTGGATGCCACCCGCCGCATTGGTAAGGAATAAAACCTCCGCGCCCATCAGCTTCATCAGACGCGCCGGAAGCACAACATCCGACATATCATATCCTTCATAATAATGAACTCTTCCCTGCATGCACACCACCGGAACTTCTCCGACATATCCGAAGATAAAACGTCCCTTATGTCCCGGAACGGTCGATACCGGGAATCCCTCGATGTCGTGGTAATCCAGTGTGTCTACCACACGGATATCATCCGCATAATCTCCCAGTCCGGATCCCAGCACAAGTGCCACCTTCGGGGTAAAATCGATCTTTGCCTTATAACTTTCATAGCATTTCTGTAACTTTTCATATACTGGATTCATTGTCAGTTCTCCTTTTCCTTTCGATCACAAAATTATTTATATTATATACCATGCGCTTTGAAATTCCAATCTCATTCATTAAAAAACGGTGCCATTTTCTCTCCGACCCACGAGATGACCGGACCGAGTGTGAAGCCCATCAGGATCGTCACCAGACCGATCTTCGCACCGAACACCCACGCAATCACGATCACCGTAAAATCAAATACCATGCGCACCACGCGGAACGGTACCTTTTTCTGCGCCTTCACAATCAGAAACGGGATAGCATCGTAGGGGGCAGTTCCCAGTTCCGTAACCATATACACACCTGCCGCAACCACGAACACCGCCAGTGCCGGGAGCAGCACGCCGAGGCGCACTGCCATGGAATCAAACAGCCCGTCCGGCAATACTTTTGACCATACCCACGAGAAAAAGTCAATCGAATAGCCGACGAGGAACATATTGGCAAGCGTTCCGAATCCGATGTACTCCCGTCCCCACAATATCACGATAATAAATAAAAGGCAGTTGAGCAGCGCCTGCCAGTTGCCGAGACTCATGCCGAGTCTGCCCGAAATAGCAAGATTCATGCTCGTGCAGGGGTCTGTTCCAAAATTGACCAGCACCAGCCATGACAGAGCAAATCCCATGACGATCACCGCAAGAATTACCGAGATGAGTCTCCTTGCAAAATGTTTCTTCTGATACATTCCTTGAATAAAGTTTTTCATTATTTTCTCTCCGTTCTTTCCGATATATATCATAGTAACACAGGAACGGCTTTTCCGCCAGAGTTCCCTTTTTCTCCTGTGCGCTTCTCTTTAAAGGCAGCATTATGATTTTATGGCAATTATTTCCCGCTAGGAATCCGTGACAGTTTTTTCGGAATTCATGACAGCTTTCTTGGATTCACGATATTTTTCATTGGACAGTTATTTCTCATATCATATTTTTTTCACATGAAAGGATTTTTTTTATGCAGACACTTCATCTGACAGGGATCAATAAACTTCTTCATCCGGAGCGCGACAAACGCTCCGCCACCGAGCGCATTTTTGACCATTTAAGCCACTCAAACATCGGATTAAACCGCGGCGAAGCAACGGCTGATACCGGCTCTACGGCATCGGCGCTCGACAGTTTTTCTGTCACGCAGAATATCTCGGAGCTTCTCAGTCCCGCCTGCGGCATGAGCGAGGAAGAGAAAAAAGCCTACCTTGCCAAAATCATTGCGAAATTAAAGAGCGGCAAAAAGCTTACCTCAGAAGAGATGCGCTTTCTGCAGGCGGAAGATCCACAGCTATACCAGCAGGCGGCTCGTGTCCAGGCAATGCGTGGCTCCCTTGAGTCGGGTCTTGCGCACAGCACTTCCAAGGAGGAGGCGCAATCTGTCTATCTGGACGCGCTCACCCATATCAGCGAGGATGATCCCATGAAAGAATACATCATCGCCGCCTACGATGATGCCATGAAGGAATTCCAGAAATCCGACCAGTACCAGTCGCTGCCAGAGACAAAAGAGGATGCCGCAAAGCAGCACACCGGTTCCCGTCATTCCCATAGCTGATAATTTGAGTTCATGTTGCAGCAATTATCTTTGTGTGCCTGTCTTCCAAGCTGCCAGAACGCAACCGCACTGGCAGCTGCAACATTTAAAGAATCGACGCCGTGCGCCATTGGAATGCATACCGTATCATCGCATGCTGCGATCGTCTCCGGTGCCAGACCATCTCCCTCTGTTCCCAGTACAATCGCAAGCTTGTCCTCATTCATAAGCTTCGGATCATCAATACTTAAGGAATCCTCTTTCAATGCCATCGCCACCGTATGAAATCCCAGTTCATGAAGCTGCTTCTGCCAATTCCCGGAATCTGCTTTCTCTTCCGGCTCCGAGTTTCGTTCTATCCCTGTTCCCGGCTCTTTCTCTTCTTCCGACTCCGGATTTCGTTCTATCCCCGTTCCCGGCTCTTTCTCTTCTTCCGACTCCGGATTTCTCACAGTCTCCGGCTTTGTCTCCTCTCCAAGATATGTCCACAGCACCTGAAACACCGTCCCCATACTCACACGGATTGCTCTCCGGTAAAGCGGATTGCTGCACCCTGTGGTCAGCAGCACCGCATCCATTCCAAGCGCCGCAGCAGAGCGGAAAATAGCGCCCACGTTCGTCGGATTTACCACATTTTCCAAAACTGCAATTCGTTTTGCCCCCTTGCAGACACTCTGCACCGAAGGGAGCGGCTGCCGGTACATCGCACAGAGCATTCCTCTGGTCAGTTGAAACCCCGTCAGCTTCGTGAGTACATCAAACTCCGCCGTGTAGACCGGGATCTCCCCGCACCGCGCAAGAATCTTCTGTCCTTCTCCCTCAATATGCTGTTTTTCCGTCAGAATTGACACCGGCATATAGCCTGCGTCCAGCGCCCTCTCGATAACCTTGGGACTTTCCGCAATAAACATACCTTTTTCCGGCTCATGGCGGTTAATCAACTGATTCTCTGTCAGTCTTGCATACACATCCAATTCCGGTGCATCAAAATCTGTTATTTCTATCATCTGTGCCATTTTATTCCTCTTCCACTTCCAATGATTTCTGTTTGTTCGTTGTCTCACCCGATCTTGCGGTGCCATTTTCGATCGTTTTATGCTTTCGGCTGTTTTCTGATCTGTTTCTCTTTGCATCCTGACTTTTGACCGAGATTTGGCTTCACAGCCGATTTATTGGGACAATTTGGTTTTCCTTGTAATCAATTCATTTTCCCTTTCGTTTTCCGGGCTTGATCTGGCTTTCCGTACGGATTTTGGTACCTGCATCTTTTTCAAACGGGTCTGTACGGCAAAAATATCCTCTCCAGACCCGTTTTCCCTTGATTTCTATCATATTTAACATGAAAAACCATAGGGAACGGGTCTCAGGAGCACTTTTTCTTCTCTGAGACCCGAATCACAGGGAAAAACGGGTCTCACAGGCAACTTTTCCCACTATAGACCCGTTGGTCATATCAAATTCAGGATCTGAGTCTCATAAACATTTAATTATAATACCGATCTTTATCAGAAGTGTCAATCTATCCGTTTCTACACCCGGACCGGTGTCTGTCGTACAAATTTCCCACCTCTGTTTTTCCTGCCTGCGAGTTTCCTGTCACATTTTCAAATGCTCTTTCTGCCTCCTCATTACTGATGTTTTCTGATACTTTCCCGCACATTTTCCTGTCACATTTTCAAATGCTTTTTCTGCTTCCTTTTTCTTCCTGCCCTACAAAATAATGCATACCATCCCGCCGTTGTTGTCGTTCACAATTTTCTGCATAGTATCCTGCAGCTTCATCTGACACTCGTCATCCATCATCGAGATCTTGCCGCGGATGCCGTCCTCCATCAGCTCGCCGATGGATTTTCCGAAAATATTGGTCTCCCAGGCTCCCTCCTCGCTCTTTTCGCCCTCTCTGATGTAGGCGATCAGATCATTCGCCTGCTCCTCGCTTCCGACGATCGGCGCGATCTCGGTCTCAATATTGGCACGGATCATGTGGATCGAGGGGGAGGTTGCGCGGATGCGGACGCCGAATTTATTTCCGTGCTTGATAAGCACCGGATCTTCCATTTTAATATCGGAGAGTCCGGGGCCTACCACGCCATAGCCTTTCACCTGTACCGCCGCCATCGCGTCCGCCACCTTTTCATATGCCTCTTTCCGCTGTGACATTTCCTTCACCATTGTGATCAGTTCATATTCGCCGGCAATCGGCACACCCGCAAGCTCACTCATGTTTTCATAGTAATACTTCTCAGCGACCTCCATACGGACTTTGGCGCAGCCGGATGCCAGATCCACCTCTTCCAATTTCACCTGCGAGACATAGTGCTCTGGCGTAAAATCCTGTGCATAAATATCCTTCACTTTTCGCATTCCGCTGAGGATCGTTCTGGCGCTCTGTATGATTTCCGCCTTCATCGGATGATCGGGCGGAAGCATTTCCGTCCATTTCGGAATATAGAATTCCATGCGGGCAACCGGGAACTCATATAAAATCTGCTCTAATATATGAAAGACATCATCTTTGCGAAGCTGCTCGCAATTTACCGGCAGCACCGCCGTCTGGTACTTTTCCCGAAGTTCCTCCGCAATGCGGACGGTTTCCTCGCTGTAGGGTCTCGTCGAATTGAGCACCACAACATAGGGCTTGCCAATCTCCTCCAGTTCCTGCACGGTCTGCTCTTCCGCATTCACATAATTTTCCCGCGGCAAATCTCCGATACTTCCGTCTGTTGTCACCACAATGCCGATCGTCGCATGATCCCTTATGACTTTTTCCGTACCGATGGACGCCGCCTCCACAAACGGAATCTCATGGTCGAACCACGGCGTATGAACCATACGGTCCGTGCTTCCCTCCATGTGTCCGGCGGCTCCGTCCACCATAAAGCCGACACAGTCAATCAGCCGGATTTTGATCCGCGTATCATCCTCCAAAGAAATCTCTGCCGCGTCTTTCGGAATAAACTTTGGTTCCGTTGTCATGATGGTTTTTCCCTGTGCAGACTGGGGTAATTCATCAATCGTGCGCTGCCTGCTATGTACATCTTCCATATAGGGAAGTACCATAAGGTCCATAAACCGTTTGATAAAGGTCGACTTTCCGGTCCGGACCGGTCCTACAATTCCAAGATATACCTCCCCGTCTGTGCGGTTTTGTATATCTTTGTATAAATCAAACTCTTTTTTGCTGCTGATGTCCATAAAAATACCCCTTCCATACTTAATAAAATGTATGAAGGGGTATCTGTAATTATTCCCGCGGAAACTAAAATATCATCGCGCGCGGATGACCTTCTGGCGCAGACAAAGCCGGGGATCTGTACACTTCGCTTTTCTACAGCAGCACCCGCAGCATTCCCGGCAGACAGCGGAATTGCAGCTTCGTGACATCACCACAGTATTCTCCATCCGCATGCAGCACCATAGGATCCTTCAGCCGAACCTCGCATGTGCCGCAGTCGTCTATGTCAAATCCGCGGATTCCCGTATGCTTTGCCGCCACGAGGAACGGCAGGCATAAAAATGTGCGCCACTTCGGAATTCCGTGTACACTGCAGATCGAAAGCTTTCCGTCCGTGGCATCCGCCTTCGGCGCCATGGGAACGCCGCCTCCCTCTGCCTTAAAGTTCATCGCCGCGATATAGATGATGCGGTCTAACTTCCGCTCCGGGGTCTCGTCCAGACGCACCGCAGCCTCCGTCGTCTGCATGGAAAAAAGCGACTGCACCGTAATGAGCAGATAGGTCAGTTTGCCAAGATGCAGCTTATTTAAAAATACTTTCAGCTTCGATGTCAGGGCTTTTTTGCAGACTAACGCGTCAAGTCCCACGCCGGCACTGATGGCGAACTTTCTCGGCTTCTCGCAGTCATCCCATGCCACCTCTCCCAGATCGATCACGGTGCATGCCTCTCTCCCCCGCTGCATGCAGGAGAGCATGCGCGCCAGATTCTCCGACGGCGTGCCGCTAAGCTTTAACCCTCTCGCCAGGTCATTTCCCGAACCGGTCGGTATCAGTCCGAACCGCACTTTTTCCGGATGTGTGATGCCGTTGATGACCTCATTTGCCGTTCCGTCCCCGCCGACCACTGCAAGGCAGATATCATCATCCGTCTTCGCGCAGATCTCGACAGCAAGACGTGTGGCATGCCCCTCATGCTCCGTGACATAATGCCGGTAATGGATTCCTCTCTTCACAAGTTCTCTCTGTACCTCTTTCCAGATCTGCGCACCCCTGCCGCTTCTGGACTTCTCATTCACAATAAAATAAAGCATCTGTTTCTCCCACCGTAACATACATTCTGCTGTTTCCGGCATGTGCCGGACATACACCGCTCTGTTCCACGTCTGTTTTTCCTATATAAACACAATCGAAAACGCCCACCCGGCCTCTGCCAGATGAGCGTTTCTCTTCTGCAATGCTCTTTTTTATCGTATCACGGATACACGGCAATTACAACTGTTTACTGCTCTTTTCTGTCTGCATCTTCGTCCACCCAGAGACGTCCGTACATTTCCATATAATTATAAAGCCGTTTGGCAAGCTTGACGGTAATCTGATCTGATGTTGCACGCCACTGCCAGTTGCCCCCCAGTGTGGACGGCGTGTTCATGCGTGCCTCCGAACCAAGACCGATCAGATCCTGCATCGGCACCACCGCAAGCTCCCCGACCGAAGACCATGCACCACGCATCATGCCCCAGTTATAGCCTTCCTCTTTCGTGAGGTTTAAGTATTCCTTTGCAAATTTGACGCTCTCCTTCGGCGCAGTCTTCATCCAGCCAAGCAGCGTATCATTGTCATGTGTTCCGGTGTACACCACACAGTGCTCCGTGTAGGTATGCGGGAGATAATTGCTTCCCTCTCTCGAGTCAAACGCAAACTGTATGACTTTCATTCCCGGAAATCCGGAATCCGCAACAAGCTTTAACACGGACGGTGTCAAAAAGCCCAGATCCTCCACGATAATGTTTAATCTGCCAAGCTTCTGCTCCAGCGTATGAAACAGATCCATGCCCGGTCCCTTGCGCCACTCACCATTCTTTGCCGTCTTATCCTTTGCCGGAATCGCATAGTAGGAATCAAATCCGCGGAAATGGTCAATCCGGACAATATCGTAAAGCTTTGACATTGCCGCAATGCGTTTCGTCCACCAGGTGTATCCGTTTTTCTTCATTACATCCCAACGGAACAACGGATTGCCCCAGAGCTGTCCGTCCTCGGAAAATGCATCCGGCGGACACCCTGCCACATCAATCGGATTTAAATCCTCATCCAGATAGAACTCTTCCGGATTCGCCCATACGTCAGCAGAATCCCCTGCGACGTAGATCGGAACATCCCCGATGATCTCAATACCTTTTTCATTCACATAAGCTTTTAGCTCCCACCACTGCTTGAAAAACAGATACTGTAACATCTGGTAAAACCGGATATCCTTCGCATAGGTGCTTCTCGCCTCGGCAAGCGCCTCCGGTTTTCTCATCTTTAAATCTTTTTCCCAGGAAAACCATGCGTTTCCGCCGTTGGCATCCTTTAACGCCATAAACAGCGCATAATCAGAAAGCCAGTCTGCCTCTTTTTCACAGAACGCCTCAAAATCGTCCGGCTCTGCGCGAAGAAACCGCTCAAACGCGATCTTTAACAGCTTATAGCGCGACTCGTACATCACGCCGTAATCCACCTTGTCTGCTTTCTTTCCCCACGGGAAAGACTCACACTCCGCCTTTTTCAACAGTTTTTCCTTACACAGGTATTCCAGATCTATAAAATACGGATTCCCTGCAAAGCTGGAAAATGACTGATACGGCGAATCGCCGTAACTTGTGGGGCAGATCGGAAGAATCTGCCAGTATTTCTGTCCTGATTTTTCAAGAAAGTCTGCAAACTTTCTGGCTTCTTTTCCCATCGTACCAATTCCATACGGAGATGGCAGGGATGATATATGCATCAATACTCCACTACTTCTCATAACCTCGTCCTTACCTTTCATCTATCACTCGAATACTCTCCCCATTTACAAACTCAAACGGAACAATCTCGTGAATCGGCTCTTTCTTCAACTCGATCTGGCCGAATAAAATCTCGATGCTGCGGTTTGCAAGCGTCTGATGCTGTTGCTTGATCGTCGCCAGCTTCGGATTGTAATACTCTGCAAGCGATGTACCGTCAAAACCGATCACGGAAACATCCTCCGGCACGCGGTACCCCAGATCACGCAGTGCGCGGATGGCCCCGATCGCCATCACATCTGACATTGCAAACACTGCAGTCACATCCGGAAACTTCCCGATCAGGCGCTTCATCGCCCGGCAGGCGCTTCCAAAAGAGAATCTTGCCTTCTCATAGCAGTGCTCCACATCAAGAACCGCCCCATGCTCCGAAAAGCTCTGCTCACATCCCAGGAAACGCTGATGACTCGTATAAGACTTGTCAAAATCACCGCCGAGAATACCGATTCTGCGGTGTCCAGCCACAAACAGCTGATCCACCGCACAGCGTGCCGCCGCAATATCGTCCGTGGCAACGCTGGAAAGATTCTCAAAATGCATCTCATTGGCACGGTTCGTCACCAACACACACGGCACATCCACACCGGAGAACTCCCGGTGAAAATATTCCGGATTACCGCCGAGGAACAAAAGCCCAAGCGGCTTTCTCTCCCTGCAAAGAAGAATTGCCTGCTCTACCTCATCTGCATCCTCGTCCAGATAAGACACGACCAGCGTATATTCCGTTTTCTCGATCATGCGCTGGATTTCCTCCACGATACTGGCAAAAAGCATATTTGAGATACCTTTGACCAGTACGCCGATCGCCTTGGAATTGTTCTGTTTTAAATGCTTCGCATTGTTGTTCGGCACAAAATTAAAGCTTGCGACAACTTCCTCGATCTTTTTTCTTGCATCCGGGCTGACATCATTCCTATTATTAAGCACTCTGGAAACCGTGCTGACGGAATAGCCTGACTCTCTGGCAATATCTTTTATTGTAACCATAACTTTTCCTGCCTGTTTTTGTCTTCTTGATTTCACTGGCAATTATTATATCAGCCTTTGACAGCTCCTGCAACAACACCTTCTATAATATACTTCTGGCAGGCTGCATAAAAAATAATGATCGGAACAATGGCAAGCACCAGCATCGCCATCATGGTACCCCAGTCAACAGCGCCGTAGCCGCCCTTTAAATACTGGATGACAATCGGGATGGTCTTGTATTTTTTCAGATCCAGCACCAGATAAGGCAGCAGATAGTCGTTCCAGATCCACATTGCCTGCAGAATTGCCACCGTGATCGTGGTCGGCTTCATAATCGGGAATACCACCTGGAAAAAGGTCTGGAGCGGCGTACACCCGTCAATCATTGCCGCCTCCTCAATTTCAAGCGGAATGCTCTTCACAAAACCGCAGAACATAAACACCGCCAGTCCGGCTCCGAATCCGAGGTATACCAGAATAATACCGATGGGATTGCTTAAATGCATCATGTTCGCCAGCTTTGACAGGGAGAACATAACCATCTGGAACGGCACGATCATGGAAAACAGGCATAACATGTAGATCGTGGAGTTCACTTTGTTATGTACTCTCGTAATGTACCATGCGCACATGGAGGTACAGAGAATGATTACCGCCACAGAACCTACCGTGATGATAACGGAGTTCCCCATCGCCGCAAAAAAGTTCGTCTTCTGCACGCCCTTGATAAAGTTCTCAATTCCGAAGAAAGAACGGTGATCCGGCAGTGCAAACGGATATCTCGTGATGAATCCTTTTTTCTTTAAGGAGTTCATCGCCACGAGGAAAATCGGGTACAGCCACAGTACCGCAAGGATTGAGAAAAATACAGTCAAAACCCATCCGTGTTTGGCGCGTCTTACCGCGCTTACCTGATTGTCTGCTTTTTTGTTCTTTGCCATTATTGCTGCACCTCCTTACTTCTGGTAAGTCTGTTCTGTAGCATTGCAATGACTGCCACAATGATAAAGAATACCACCGCTTTCGCCTGACCGGCGCCCTCCCATCCGGTTCTGGTGTAGAATGTCTCATAAATATTCAGTGCCAGCATCTGGGAACTGTTCGACGGCTCGCCCGCAGTCAGCGCCAGGTTCTGGTCAAACAGCTTAAAGGAGTTCGTCAGTGTCAGGAATGTACAGATCGTAATCGACGGCATTACCATCGGGATCGTCACATGGCGCAGCAGCTGACGGTTCGTCGCCCCGTCAATCTTTGCCGCCTCGATCAGCTCACCCGGGATGTTCTGGATGCCGGCGATATAGATAATCATCATATAACCGATCTGCTGCCAGTTCATTAAAATTACAAGTCCCCAGAATCCGTAGGTTCCGGAATAGGTAAGTGTCTTTCCGAAGTTCGCCAGAATACCGTTTAACAGGATCTGCCAGATATATCCAAGCACAATACCTCCAATGAGGTTCGGCATAAAGAACACGGTACGAAACAGGTTCGTTCCCCTAATTCCCTTTGTTAAAAGCATCGCGATCGCAAATGCAAACACATTGATCGTAAGAACGGACACGACCGTAAACAGTGCCGTAAACACCAGCGCATGTGTGAATGTTGCATCCGAAAAAATCCGGATATAATTTTTCAGTCCCACGAACTTTGCATCAGTCACCGTCGTAAATTCACAAAACGATAAATAGATACCCATAATAAAAGGAATTATAAAACCGATTGTAAATGCCACTAAAGTCGGGAGTGCAAAAACAGGAAAATATTTCTTAATTGATTTCTCCATACTCTTTCATCCTCTCATATTCAATAAAACCGATATCGGGCAGATGCTTTGCAGTACCCGCATCCTTCTAAAAAAGGGTGGGCAGTTCTCATGCCCACCCCCTGCATTTTACAGATTTTTATTCGTGTGTTGCGTCGTACTCAGTCTTCCATCCATCTACGAATGCTGTCACAACGCCATCCCAGTCGCCGGTACCCTGTGCATACTCAAGTAATGCAGAACCAACGCCATCTTTCCATGTCTCAGAAGGAATAGTGGAGAAGTTCCATGTTACAGAATACTTGCCAGCTTTGGTGTAAGCTGCATCTGCCTGGATGAATACATTGTCTGCTGTGTAACCGTCAGCGAAAGTATCAAACGGTGTTGTGAATCCCATTACATTAGCCATGGAATCACGTCCCTCATCAGATGTGATCACCCACTCAAGGAAATCAAGTGTTGCCTGCTGATCCTCTGCGGATGCCTGATTATTAACGCACCAGTAGTTCTCAGAACCTGTGCAGAGTCCCTGATTTTCCTCACCGTCCACACCAATGTAGATCGGCATCATGCTCATGTCCTCAGCTGTTACGAGATAACCGTTATCCTCATTGGTCAGGTTGCTGTACTCCCATGTACCGTTCTGGTAGAAAACAGCCTCTTCCATACCGAACTCGGACTCAGCCTCGTCACCGGTCTTGCTGGAAAGAAGACCCGGCTCACAGGTGGAATCTGTAATGTAGAGATCCCAGATCTGCTTGTAGTTGTCAAGGTATGTACCCTCGATTGCATCGGTGGAATCAATGCCCTTGTCCTTGTACTCATAGTAGATCGGAAGGTTTGCAAGGTGTGTCTTAAATCTCCAGTCGGAAGATCCATCCATACCTGCGGAAGTAAATGCTCCCTTTAAGTCATATCCGAACTGATCGTTGATCTCGTCTAATCTTGCCTGAATGTCGTCTGCCACTGCCTTTAATGTCTCAAAGTTGTTGATGTCTTCCGGAGAAGAGATCACTGCGTTGTCCATTGTGCAGTAGTCGTTTAAGATCGTCTTGTTGTAAATGATGCCATAAGTCTCGATTACATATGCGATACCGGAAACCTCGCCGGCGTCATTCTTCAGTGCATAGTCATCGCTGGTCAAATGGGAGTAGATCTCGCTGTTTGAAAGATCCAGACAGTAATCCTTCCAGTTTGCAAGTCCTACCGGTCCGTTTACCTGGAATAAGGTAGGAGCTTCGGTCTTGGCGATCTCTGACTTTAACGTCTGCTCGTAAGTACCGTCTGCTGCTGTGATAACCGTTACTGGAACACCTGTCTGCTCTGTGTAGGTTGCTGCCAGATCCTGCCATGCCTGATCCTGCTCCGGCTTGAAGTTCAGATAATAAACTGAACCGCCCGCTGCATCCGTCTTCGCTGCATCTGTATCTGCCGCCTCTGTGGTTGTTGCAGCTGCATCGTTTCCTGTGGTAGCTGCTGCGTTACTGTCTGTTGTGCTGCTGTCCCCACATCCAGTAAACATCGTTGCGAGCATTGCACTTGCAAGCATTACGGATAACACTTTTCTTTTCATAAATTTACCCTCCTGATATGATTTGTTCAACTTCTTATGTAACGTTTCCGGTATTGTTATCGGTAATGTTTCCGGTAACGTTTTCAGTTGATGGTTAGATTATATTTCCATGTGTCAGGAAATGCAATACCCAATCGTTATTTTCCACATTATTGCCAAGTTTCATGAAGACATTTTGTGATATTTGTACAAAAGAAAGGCTGCCGCAATAAGCATAGACCTCTTTGGAGTGATAAGTGATATTATTAGAAACACACTTGTGGATTTCATGTGGAAATGCAGGTGGAAATTCGGTTGAGAAAAATGTGAGCATTTCTTCCAGCTGAATGTTTGCATCGAATTCCGTGTCTCTTCCACGTTTGGACA
>OHAS01000351.1_pt1 | contig 39264 bp, 34 predicted proteins | sample 1577131 | NCBI WGS metagenome assembly OHAS01 (sample SAMEA3541566, study PRJEB24748) | human gut metagenome | biome: human gut; feature: human-associated habitat; material: faeces | place: China | collected 2012 | reverse complement strand
ACTTGCATGTGTTAAGCACGCCGCCAGCGTTCATCCTGAGCCAGGATCAAACTCTTATGTTAAAGTTTTGTTCCTAGCCAGTTCTTCTGGCTAACTCCGGTTTTTCTAAACCGGCAAAATTTGTCTTTTTAGCATTCGTTTCCGTTTGCTTGAATTGACTATGGGTTGTGTTTATTCATATCCATTGTTCAGTTTTCAAGGATCAATCTGCCTTTCAGCAGCGAAGATTATTTTATCAAATCTTCATTCTCTTGTCAAGTACTTATTTTAGTACTTTTATTTTAACCACATTTGAACTCAGTTAAAATAAATGGCGGAGAAGGAGGGATTTGAACCCTCGCGCCGCTATTAACGACCTATCCGCTTTCCAGGCGAACCCCTTCAACCACTTGGGTACTTCTCCATAATGCTCTCAGTTCATTGTATGGTATTTAATTGACGGAGAGAGTGGGATTCGAACCCACGGCTCCTTACGGAATCACTGGTTTTCAAGACCAGCTCCTTAAACCACTCGGACATCTCTCCATGAAGTTTAGTTGCTTCTTCTTGCGCAGCGACCTTGACTATTATATCTTACCGACCAACGGTTGTCAAGCATTTTTTCGCTTTCTTTCATTTTTTCTTTTTAGCAACCTTAGCGTCATGTTTCCGTGTCGCTCGCGGTGATATAGATATTACAGGAAAAGTCGAAACCTGTCAACCCCTTTTTTTCATTTTTTTGCTAAAAACTTTTTCTTACATTATATATAAATATATATATAAATATATAAATTCTCTCCGCTGCATATCGCTTACATGTAGCTTTTCTTTTTAATCCATGCTAAAATAGATTGACTTTCAAAATCTATGCAACAAGGAGGTACCTATGAAAACAGTTACAGAACGTTTTTTAACATACGTAAAGCATCACACCACTTCCGATGAATCATCCGATACCTTTCCCAGCACCAAGCGACAGCTTGCCTTTGCCGCTTTTCTTGCAAAGGAATGTGAAGCGATTGGTCTGCAATCCGTTTCTGTGGATGCCTATGGCTATGTGACCGCACTTCTGCCTGGCAATACAGCAAACGCTCCCACCATCGGCTTTATTTCCCACATGGATACCAGCCCCGATGCAAGCGGTGAAAATGTCCTTTCAAATATTGTGGAAAATTATGACGGCAAAGCAATCCCCCTCAATGGTACCGTTCTTTCTCCCAAGGAATTTCCTTCCTTAAAGGAGTATATCGGGCAGACCCTCATCACCTCAGACGGCACCACCCTGCTTGGCGCGGATGATAAAGCAGGCATTGCCGAAATTCTCACTGCCGCAGAATATCTTCTCGCACATCCCGAAATTCCCCATGGAGCTATCCGCATTGCCTTTACCCCTGATGAAGAAATCGGCAAGGGTGTGGATTTCTTCGATGTGGACAAATTTCACGCAGATTTCGCCTACACGCTGGATGGCGGCCGCATCGGTGAGTTGGAATATGAAAACTTCAATGCGGCACGCGCAATCATTCGCATTAAAGGGAAAAATGTACACCCCGGCTCTGCAAAAAATGTCATGAAAAACGCCGCCCTCATCGGTACGGAAATTGCTTCTCTCTTGCCAGAACGCGAAACACCCGCGAAAACCGAAGGCTACGAAGGCTTTTTCCATCTCTGCTCCTTTGAAGGTGATGTCACCTCCGCAACCCTAAATTATATCATTCGTGATTTTAACGCAGACTCCTTCGCGCACCGCAAGGAGCTTCTGCGGCTGATTGTGGAACGCAAAAATGCACAGTATAATAACTGTATCGAATTGGATCTGCATGATGAATATTATAATATGCTCTCGCAGATTGAACCCCACATGGAAATTGTAAGCCTTGCCAAGCAGGCAATGCTCGACTGCGGCATCACTCCCATCATTCAGCCTATCCGCGGCGGCACAGACGGTGCGCGTCTTTCCTTCATGGGTCTGCCTTGTCCGAACCTTTTCGCCGGCGGTCATAATTTCCACAGCAATTATGAATATGTCCCCGTTCCTTCCATGGAAAAGGCAGTCAGCATGATTGTTCGTATCGCAGAACTTGCCGCAACGACGCTTGACTTTCAAAAAAACGTATGATATCATTTTCTCATATTATTTATGATAACAGCGATGATTGAGTATATGGGCAAAACTGGTTACAGCCGCAGAGAGCAGTCCGGTCGGTGAAAGGTCTGCAGCACAGTTTTTGTAAATTACGCCTCATGAGCTTTGTGTAGGAAATGACACAACGATTGCCCTACGTTACAGGGGCAGGAAGATGCTTGTCTTTTTGCAGAATAGGCATAAATTAAGGTGGTACCACGGGTTCTCTCGTCCTTTCGGCGAGAGGCCCTTTTTTATGCTTTTGCGCAAGGCTTCGCTGCATCAATCTATCCATCATATATCAGAAAAGGAGAATGTAACATGAACGCTTATGAAGTATTAAAGGAACGCGGCTTTATCGAACAGCTGACACACGAAGAAGAAATCAAAGCGCTTTTTGAAAAAGGCGGTGTCACCTTCTATATCGGCATCGACCCCACCGCGGACAGCCTGCACGTTGGGCATTTCCTGACCGTTATGGCTATGGCGCACATGCAGCGCTGCGGCAACCGCCCCATCTGCCTGATGGGTGGCGGCACAGGCATGATTGGCGACCCCTCCGGCAAAGCCGATATGCGTAAAATGATGACTGTCGAAACCATCGACCATAACGTAGCCTGCATCAAAAAGCAGCTTTCCCGTTTCATCAATTTCGATGAGGGCGAGGGCGGTGCCATCATTGCCAATAACGCAGACTGGCTGAGAAATCTGAACTATATCGAATTCCTGCGTGAAATCGGCACCCATTTCTCCGTAAACCGTATGCTTGCGGCCGATTGCTTCAAAACCCGTATGGATAGAGAGCTTGGTCTGTCCTTCCTCGAATTTAACTATATGATTATGCAGGGCTACGATTTCTACGAACTGAACAAAAGATACAACTGTATGCTGGAAATGGGCGGCAATGACCAGTGGTCTAATATCATCGCAGGCGTAGAGCTGATTCGCCGCAAAGCGCAGAAGCCCGCTTACGGCATGACCTTCAAGCTGCTGACAAACAGCGAAGGCGTAAAAATGGGCAAAACCGTTTCCGGTGCCGTTTGGCTTGACCCTGAAAAAACCTCTCCCTACGAATTCTATCAGTACTGGAGAAATATCGGGGATAAGGACGTTGAAAAATGTCTGGCTCTGCTGACCTTCCTGCCTATGGATGAGGTTCGCCGTCTGGGCGCACTGGAGGGCGCGGAAATCAATCATGCAAAGGAAGTCCTTGCCTTTGAGCTGACAAAAATCGTACATGGCGAAGCAGAAGCAACCAAAGCACAGGATGCCGCAAGAGCATTGTTCGGTAAGGGTGCTGCAACCGTGGATGCCCCCTCTACAGAAATTTCTGCCGCCGAATTTGCAGAAGGCATGGATATCCTGACACTGCTGACCACAATTAAGGTCGTTCCTTCCCGCTCCGAGGGCAGACGTGCCGTGCAGCAGGGCGGCGTAAAGCTGGCAGAGCAGCCCATAAAGGATATTGATTTCAAAGTAACCGCAGACCTCTTTACAGATGGTAAGCTGTTGGTGCAGAAGGGCAAAAAGACCTTCCATAATGTCATTCTGAAATAAGAACCATATAAAAAAAGAACCACATAAAAATAAGAGGTGTTTTTCACCTCTTATTTTTATGCTCTAAATTATCTGATTCGCCCAAAAGCAGCTTTTCCAGCTCCTTCGGCGTATGTACCAGCTGTGTCGCACCCGCCTGCTTCAGAAATTCCGCATCCCGAAACCCCCAGCAAACGCTGATGCAGTCCATTCCTGCGTTTTTTGCCGTCTGCAAATCCACCTCGGAATCCCCGATGTATAAGCAGTCCTCTCTTTTCACACCAAGCCGCTCCGCCGCCGTAAAGACCATATCGGGTGCAGGCTTGCGCCGAATCCCCTCGGCTTCTCTCTCTCCTGCCGCCGCATCAATGCAGCCGGGGAAATATCTTTCGCAAAGCCCCTTCACCGCCGTATCAAATTTATTCGATACCACACCAAGGCGCAGACCACTTTCCTTCAGCCTTTTCAGCAAAGGCAAAATCCCCTCGTAGGGCGCGGTTTTGTCCGCCATGTGTGCCTTATAATATGCCTGATATTCCGCCAGACAAGCCGCAAAAACCGCCTCCTTCGTCCCCTCAGGCAAAGCCGACCGCATCAGAAACTCACTCCCATTTCCAAGAAATTTTCGGATTTCTTCTTTCCTCCGCAAAGGAAAGCCGTGCGCCTGTAAGGTCACATTCACACTGCTTGTTAGGTCATCCAGTGTGTTCAGCAGCGTCCCATCCAAATCAAACAAAATTGCCTGTTGTTTTTTCATTTTTTTCACCTCCGTCCGCTCCTATTTTATTCTTTTTTTCATTCATATTCAACAATTTTAACACGATTGATTTTGTATGGATTTTTTTTGCCCACCCCCTTGTCAATTTGTCCCAACAGGTCTATAATAAGACTTAAATAAAAAAGAAAACATTTTTATTACATAAAAATGCAGTTTTTTCTCAAAAACTGTCACGCTTTTTCTTTAAAGGAGGAATTCTTATGGCAAAGAAAGTATTGATGTTAGCAGGCGATTTCACAGAAGATTATGAAACAATGGTACCCTTCCAGGCAATGGAAATGTTGGGCTATCAGGTAGATGTTGTATGCCCCGATAAAAAAGCAGGCGATATTATCCGTACAGCAATTCACGACTTTGAAGGCGAACAGACATACTCCGAAAAGAGAGGTCATAACTTTGCTCTGACAGCAGATTTTGATGCAGTAAATACAGCCGATTATGCAGGTCTGTTTATCACAGGCGGTCGTTCTCCCGAATATCTGAGACTGACCCCCAGAGTCATCGAAATCGTACAGGAATTCTTTGCAGCAAATAAGCCTGTCGCTGCAATCTGCCACGGCCCTCAGATTCTGACCGCTGCCAATGTGCTGAAAGGCAAAAAGGCAACCGCATATCCCGCAGTTGGCCCCGATATCACTCTGGCAGGCGGCGAATATGTAGCTGTTGATGCTTCCGAGGCTGTTGTAGACGGCAATCTGGTAACTGCTCCCGCATGGCCCGGCGATTCCGCAATCACAAGAGAATTCATCAAGCTGATGGGCGCAAAATGGGAACTGTAATCACAGTAACTTTGTAATATCTTTTTCTTAAAATAAAAAAAGCAGGGAGGACTTTTCTTCGGAATTGCTCTCTCTGTTTTTATTTTGCCCGTTTCCCCGTGCCCTTCCCCTTCTGCTTGTACTTTCGCCATTTTTCCTTTATAATAAAAGATACGAAAATTTGAAACTGAGAAAGGAGAACTTCTTATGTCCAATATTGCATTAGAAGAAAAAATAAGAAATCTCTCTGCGGATTATATCTATCAGCAGGCAGTCGGATCTCTGCTGCTGCTGCTCATGAGTGCCATGGAGGATGCCGAAAAAGGCGTAACCGCCCTCCCCTATGAAATCCCTGCCGATGTGCAGGAAATCAAGGAGGAAATCCAGGCATACCTCATCCGCCTGGAGGATCTGCTCGAAAGCGATGCCGCATCCCGCATGGTTGCACTGGAGGACTGCATGGAGCTGAAAAAGCGTCTGCTTTCCATCTACGAAACTATCTACAGCTATTTCTCCCAGTGGAACATCATCTCCACGCTTGTCAGCGACCAGATTGCCCTGCGCAAATATAAGGAGGACGGCGTATCCCAGAAGCAGGTGGAATGGTCTCTGTTCTTTGCAGACTGCCACGCCTTTATGGAAAGTGAGGAAACTCTGCTCGATCAGAAAACCTACATGGGGCAGCTTCTCAAGTGTATCCCCCTCTATATGACAAGGGATAAATATTATGACACCGTCCGTGCCTCTCTGGATGCCGCTTTTGCAGGCGAAAGCAGGGATTTTATCGATGCTTCCCTGAAAGCCTTCGAGGGCTTTTGCAGTCCGCAGGAAAATCCCCTGTACGGCAAATATTTTCCCGAACTCGCAGAATGGATTGGACAGAAGCGCATGGTTCTTCCGCATAAGCTTTCCGATGAGGAGCTTGCAAATTTCTATGAGGAGCTCAAGGAAACCTTTGAAGCATTGGAGCAGATTGAGGAATATTTCTCCTGTATCCTGCATGATATCAATTCCCTGATTCTCCTGTTCTATCTCACCTATTCCTTCACGGACATCACAGAGGGCAGTGCTGCCTATGCCGATTTGTATCATATCGTCTGCGATTTCATCAGCGATAAGCTGACTCTGACCGAAAAAGCGGCTTATCTGGATACCCTCACAGAGCAGCTGGAGGCAACCGTTGAGCCTGTCATTGATAAAGCAAATGCCATCGGTAAGGAAGAATATGAAGCCCTGCAAAAGGCAGGCTCCTTCGCCGGCTTCTCCGCGGATACCAAAAAGGTTCTCATGACAGAGGAATTCATCCGCGAATGCTTCTTCGGTGATTTGAACGATGAATTGTTCCATTTCGATATCCCGGAGGAGCTTCCTGCCGCAACCGCAGAGGAAAAGAAAGCCCTCTTTGATGCGTTTATTACAAAAACAAGAAACCACTTCGACACCCTGCCTACCCAGACCAGAAAGCTGGCAATGCAGAATCTGACAGGTGCTTTGCCCCCTGTCTATACTGTCCATGATGTGATGGATATGATAATGGAGGCCATCGACAAAGCAGCCTCCGAGGAACAGAAGGTTCTGATTGTGGATAAGGTCGGTATGGTATTCAACGAAAACGGCTGGCAGTCCATCACCGAAGACTATGATGATGACTGCGGCTGTGGGCATGACCACCACCATCACCACGATGATGACTGCGGCTGTGGGCATGACCACCACCATCACCACGATCATGACTGCGGCTGCGGACATGACCATGACCACGACCATCATCATCACCACTAAGGAGGATTCGTATGTTTACCTTTAATCATTATAACTATAACGTACTCGATCTGGAAAAAAGCATGGCGTTCTATGCAGCCGCACTTGGTCTGAAGGAGGTTCGCCGCAAGGAAGCCCCCGACGGCAGCTGGAAGCTGGTTTATCTGGGCGACGGCAAATCCGATTTCACACTGGAGCTGACTTGGCTGAAGGAACGCAAGGAGCCCTACAACCTTGGCGAAAATGAATTTCATCTTGCGTTTCAGGCAGAGGATTTCGATGCGGCACATGCAAAGCATAAGGAAATGGGCTGCATCTGCTTTGAAAATCCCGAAATGGGCATCTATTTCATCAACGATCCGGACAATTACTGGCTTGAAATTATCCCGAACCCCTAACGTAAAATCCCCTTGGAATTTCTCCAAGGGGATTCAAATTTTATTTTTCTTATTTCTTCAGCTGTGCCAGTCTTTCCTCAACCTGTGCCAGCATTGCTTTATATTTTTCTTCCTTTGCCTTTTCTTCTTCAATCACGTGCGCGGGTGCCTTTGCCACAAAGCCCTGATTTGCCAGCTTCTTCACAACGCGGTCAACCTCTTTTTCCAGTTTGGTCTTTTCCTTTTCCAGACGTTCGATTTCCTTCGCGAAATCAACCAGCTCTGCCAAAGGCATATAGATGGTCGCATCCTGAACCACAACAGAAACCGCATCCTCGCCAATGCCTGCCTTGTCCGTCTGCACGGTTACCTCGCTTGCGTGTGCCAGTGTCTTAAAGAATACCTTGGAATGTTCAAAGATATACCGAACACCTTCGTTTTCGGAAACAACGTAAACATGTACCTTCTTAGAGGGCGCAACGTTCATTTCCGCACGAATGTTACGAATATTTCTTACTGCCTCTTTGATGGCATCGATTTCCGCTTCATTTTCCTTGAAGTTCCATTCCTCCTTGTAAACAGGCCACTGAGAGGTCATGATGCTTTCTTCCTCATCCTGAATATGCATAAACAGCTCCTCTGTAATGAAGGGCATGAAGGGGTGCATCAGCTTCAGTGCATTGATCAGAACCTGCTTCAGCGTCCACAGTGCCGCTGCTCTTGTGCTGTCCTCCTTGTTATACAGACGAGGCTTCACCATCTCGATGTACCAGTCACAGTATTCATCCCAGATGAAATCATAAACCTTCTGTGCCGCCAGACCAAGGTCATATTTGCTCAGGCTTTCCTGTACCTCCTTCGCCAGTGTGTTTACCTTGGACAGAATCCATTTATCCGCAGAGGTCAGCATCAGGAACTTAGGTTCTTCGCCATCCTCCATATTCATCATCACGAAACGGGACGCATTCCACATCTTGTTGCAGAAGTTTCTGCAATTATCCAGTCTTTCCCAATAGAAACGCATATCATTACCGGGTGCGTTGCCTGTAATCAGCATCAGACGCAGGGGGTCAGCACCATAGTTTGCGATAACCTCCAGAGGGTCAATCCCATTGCCCAGAGATTTGGAGAATTTTCTCCCCTGATCGTCACGAATCAAGCCGTGAATCAGAACATCGTTAAACGGTCTTTCGCCAATCTGCTCCATGCCGGAGAATACCATTCTGATAACCCAGAAGAAAATGATATCATAGCCTGTTACCAAAACGCTTGTGGGATAGAAATGCTTCAGCTCCTCTGTTTCATGCGGCCAACCAAGCGTGGAGAATGGCCACAGCGCAGAGCTGAACCAGGTATCCAGTGTATCCTCATCCTGTGTGATATTTGCGGAGCCGCATTTTTCGCATTTTCCGGGGTTTTCCTTCGCTACTGTGATATGACCGCAGTCCGCACAGTAGTATGCAGGAATTCTGTGTCCCCACCAAAGCTGACGGGAAATACACCAGTCACGGATATTATCCAGCCAGTGCATATAAATCTTGCCGAAACGTTCGGGAACAAATTTCAGCTCCTGATCCTGATAAACCTTGATGGCAGGCTTTGCCAGCTCGTCCATCTTTACAAACCACTGCAGCTTAATCATGGGTTCGATGGGTTCGTGGCATCTTTCATGGCAGCCTACCGCATGGGTAATATCCTCGATTTCAACCAGATAGCCTTCCTCGTCCAGCTGTTTTACGATTTCCTTTCTGGCCTCCAATCTGTCCATGCCTGCAAATCTGCCTGCCTTTTCATTCATTGTGCCGTCATCATTCATCACACAAATACGGGGCAGGTCATGTCTCAGCCCGACCTCGAAGTCATTCGGGTCATGTGCAGGTGTAATTTTTACAACACCGGTACCAAATTCTCTGTCAACATATTCATCCGCAACAATGGGTACTTCCTTATTCAGAACGGGAACGATACAGGTCTTGCCGATCAGGTGCTGATATCTTTCATCTGCGGGATGTACCGCAACCGCAGTATCGCCCAGCATGGTTTCGGGTCTGGTGGTTGCCAGTCTGAGCTTTTCATCAGAACCAACAATGGGGTAATTGATATGATAAAAATGCCCTGCCATATCAACATGCTCTACCTCTGCGTCAGAAATTGTAGTCTGACACTCAGGACACCAGTTGATAATCTTTTCCCCGCGGTAAATATAGCCCTTTTCATACAGACGGCAGAAGGTTTCCAGAACAGCTTCGGAGCAGCCCTCGTCCATCGTAAAGCGTACACGATCCCAGTCACAAGAGCAGCCCAGCTTTCTCAGCTGGTTCAGAATAATGCCGCCGTATTCCTCCTTCCAAGCCCATGCGCGTTCCAAAAAGCCCTCACGGCCAACATCCTCCTTGGTCAGCCCTTCGGATGCCATCTTCTGCACAACCTTCAGTTCCGTGGAAATGCTTGCATGGTCAATGCCGGGTACCCAGAGTGCGTTGTAGCCTGCCATTCTTTTCCAGCGAATCAGGATATCCTGCATGGTGTTGTCCAGTGCATGTCCCATGTGCAGCTGCCCTGTAATATTCGGGGGCGGCATTACGATGCAAAAAGGTTCTTTTGTTTTATCTACTTCTGTATGGAAATATTTCTTTTCCATCCATTTGTTGTAAAGTCTTTCCTCTACAACAGAGGGGTCAAAATTCTTTGCCAGCTCTTTCATAGTATTTCCTCCTATTTTTTTCATTTCACCGTGAATCAAAAAAAGCCTCCGTCCAATCAAAGGACGAAAGCTCGCGGTACCACCTTATTTCCCGTTTCTAAAAACGGACACTTTATCGTCTGTAACGGGACCTCCCGGCTTTGCCTACCCAGAAATTTCTTCTGAAATCCCCTTCAGCAAAGCAACTCCAAAGCTACCTTCCACATTCTTTCTACAAAGGATTTTTCAGCCAATGAATCCTTCTCTCTGTATAGTTCGGATGTGTACTCCTCTTTTTCTCTGTCTTTCACAGTGTTGTTTTTCTTTCTATATCTCAAGATTTTATTCAATTCTACCAGTTTTGTCAACCCTAAATTAGTAAATAAGTAAGAAAAAAAGACTTTTCTACTATTTTTCAAAAAGTCTTTCCTGTTTTCAACTTTAATTTTCCCTATCCTTGGGATAACGCGAAATATTCAGCAGCATCCCAACCATCGCCATCAAAAACAACAGCGAGGTACCGCCGTAGCTGATAAACGGCAGCGGCTGCCCCGTATTTGGAATCGTATTCGTTACAACGCCGATATTGATAATCGACTGGAAGGCGATAACCGCCGTAATCCCCGTTGCAACCAGCATCCCATAGCTGTCCTTTGCATTCATCGCAATGCGAATCCCTCGCCAGATAAGCACCGCAAACAGCAGAATCACCAACGCCGCCCCGACAATTCCCAGCTCCTCGCAGATAATCGCAAAAATAATATCGTTATATGCTTCCGGAATAAAGGTTTTCTGTCGGCTCTGCCCCAGTCCAAGTCCGAATAAGCCGCCGGATGCCAGTGCATACAGCGACTGAATCGTCTGGAAGCCATCGCCTGTCGGGTCTGCCCAGGGGTCAAGCCATGTCTTGATACGGGTCAGTCTGTAGCGAAACTTGGGAATCGCTACAGCAAGACCGCAAAGAGGAATTGCCCCTGCGATTGCCGCCCCGAAATACCAAACACGCGGGCTTGCCACAAACAGAATCGTTGCACCCATCAGCCCAACCAGCAGCGCGGAGGAAAAGTTCGATATTGCAATCAGCGCCACAGGCAGCAGCAGCACACAGCACGCCTTGAAGAACCCCTTCAGATTTGCCAGCTCCTTCCGATGCTCAATCACATAAGAGGAAAGAAATAGAATCACGGCAATCTTCGTAAACTCCGAAGGCTGAAAGGAAAGCGAGCCAATCCCCAGCCACCGCTTCTGCCCGCCTGCCTCTGTCCCGACAAAGGGCAGTGCAAGCAGGAACAAATTGGAAAGCCAATATGCTAGCTTTGCAAATCGTCTCCAGAGGGTATACGGAATATGCATCATGCCAACCATTGCCACAATCCCCAAAACCGCCCAAAGGCTCTGCCGCTTCAGGAAATAGAACATATCATTATGGAATCGCTCCGTTGTCATTGTGTAATAATAGCTAGAGCTGAAAATCATGACAACGCCAAAAAGCACCAGAATCAGCACGATAAACAGAACCGTGAAGTCATATCCCAACGGCTTTCTATACTTCCGCTTTGCGGTTTTCTTTTTTGGTTTGACATGACTCATTTTCACACCTCATTCCAGCGTTTTTTATTTCAGATATCCCCGAACCTGCTCCTTGAACATATCTCCGCGCTGTTCGTAGTTATCAAACATGCCCCAGCTTGCGCATGCAGGAGAAAGCAGTACGCAGTCGCCGTCCTCCGCCTTTTCTCTGCACAGGTCAACCGCTTCTGCAAAGGTTTCGCAATCGGAAATGGCAGTAAAGCCGAATTTCTCCGCAGATGCGCGTACCTTCGGTGCGGTTACGCCAATCAGCACCAGATGCTTCACTCTGCCGGGAAACAGCTTTGTCCATTCATCAAAGGAGCTGCCCTTATCATAGCCGCCGCCAATCAGTACAATCGGCTTTTTCATCGCCAGTACCGCACGGATGGATGCGTCCACATTCGTCCCCTTGGAGTCATTATAATAGTCCACACCGTCCACCGTCGCAACATATTCGATGCGATGTGCTACGCCTGCAAATCCCTTCAGCACCGTGCGAATGGTATCCAATGCAATCCCCGCACAAATGCCCATTGCCGCCGCCGCCATCACGTTTTCATAGTTATGCACGCCCAGAATCTGTAATTCATCCACATGAATCAGGGTTTCGTTGATAGCGCCCCAGCGCACCTCAATGGCATCCCCGTCCAGATAAATGCCTTCCGCAAGCCTTTCGGAGGAATCGAAGAAAAATACCTTCGCCGCGGTTTTATCCGCCATTTTTCTGCAAGCCGCATCCCCATGGTTCAGAATACAGAAATCCTCTGCGGTCTGCTTTGCAAAAACTCTTTCCTTCATGGCAATGTAAACGTCCATGGTTTTATGTCTGTTCAAATGGTCGGGTGTAATATTCAGCACTGCGCTAATATGCGGATGAAATTCCTTCGCCTTTTCCATCTGGAAGCTGCTGATTTCCGCAACCACCCAATCCTTTTCGGTCAGCCGCTCTACCTCCTCGCTGTAAGGCACTCCAATGTTTCCGACAACCGCCGTACCGCTGTAAGCCGTTTTCATGATTTCGCCTGTCAGCGTGGTTGTGGTTGTTTTGCCGTTTGTGCCTGTGATTGCCGTAATCGGGCAGGGTGTCAAGCGGTACGCCAGTTCCACCTCGCTGATAACCTCGATTCCTGCATTTTCCGCCGCCGCAATAAAAGGCAGGTCGCAGGGAATACCGGGGCTTAATACAATTAAATCCTGCGCGCAGGCAATCTCATCGGGGTTTGCGCCCGTGTAAAGCACGATGCCCTCCCCCTCCAATGCCAGCACATCGGCAGAAATTTCCTCTCTTTTTTTCATATCCTGCAATGTAACCCTCGCACCCAGTCTGTTCAACAGCTTTGCCGCCGCAATGCCGCTTCTTGCCATGCCGCAGACTAAGGTCTTTTTACCATTGTATTCCACGTTTGATTCCTTCTTTCCAAAATTCCTTACAGGAACATATATTTACAGCCCAGAAAACCAATGAGACACAGCAGTGCCGTTGCCACATAAAAAAGCGTCACAACCTTGGTTTCCTTCCAACCGCATTTTTCCAGATGATGATGGAAGGGTGCCATTTTAAATAAGCGTCTGCCTTCCCCGTATTTTCTCTTTGTAAGCTTAAACCAGCCAACCTGCAGCATAACAGAAATGGATTCCCAGAGGTAAATAAACCCGACAATCACGATAAAAATGGGCATTTTCAGAATAAACGCCGCCGATGCCACAAAGCCGCCCAGTGCCAGAGACCCCGTATCCCCCATGAACACCTTTGCAGGATAGGAGTTAAAGATTAAGAACGCCATCAGACCGCCCACAATCGCACCGCAAATAGGTGCAATCGTGCTGCCTGCCGCCCATGCCACAATCATGAAGAATGCCGCCACCAGAAGGGTTACGCCGCCTGCCAGACCATCCAGACCGTCCGTCAGGTTGACCCCGTTCACCGTTCCCAGCACCGCCACAAACAGGAAGGGAATAAAAATCAGCTGCAAATCAATCATTTTCCCGTCTGTAAAGGGAATATAAATCGCCGTACCGATGCCGCTTTTCATGATATACGAGCAGAACAGCCCCGTTACAATCAGTTGTAACAATAGCTTCTGATACGCACGCAGCCCCAGAGAACGCTTTTTTACCACCTTAATATAGTCATCCAGAAAGCCGATCAGCCCATAGCACAGGGTCATCAGCATGATAGCCGCGCCGTCCCTGTTTCCCTTCAGAAAGAAAAGGCTTGTAATCACGAATGCCGCCAGAAAGGCAACGCCGCCCATCGTAGGCGTGCCCTGCTTTGCCAGATGTGTCTGCGGCCCATCGTCACGCACATTCTGCCCGAATTTCAGCTTTCTCAGCATAGGAATCACGATGGGACACAAAATCACCCCAATCACGAAAGATATGATGATGGCATAGACTGCCTGTTCCAAAGAACCCACTTTAGTTCACTCCTTGCAATTTTGCTACTGTTTTTTCAAATTCTCTGCTGCGGGATGCCTTGAGCAGAATCGTATCGCCTGCTTTCAGCGTAGGCAGTCCCTTCTCCCAGAATTCCTCCTGTGTTTCCAGATAATAAACCTCTTTCATGCCTGCCTTTTTCGCCGCATCTGCCATGTAATCACAGCAAAGCCCGATGCAGTAAAGCACATCAATGCCTTTTTCCGCCGCATGGATACCGACCTCGCGGTGTCCTTCTTCCGCATAATCGCCCAGCTCGCCCATAAAGCCCAGAACGGCAATCCTTCTGCCCTTCGCGTTCGCCAGAATATCCAGAGAAGCCTTGCAGGAAACCGGATTGGAATTATAAACGTCATTCAGAATCGTAATGCCGTCCTTCGTTGTTTCAATGCTCATTCTGTTTTTGGTCGCCCGGAAGCCTTCAATCCCTGCCTTCACCTGCTCCGGTGTCAGCCCCAGCTCCACGCCGACCGCCGCCGCGGAAAGCGCATTGAGCACCATGTGTACCCCCGGAATGGGAATATTCACGCGCACACTGCCAATCGGTGTATGAATCGTGCAGGCTGTTTTTTCCAGACCAACCTGTGCAATCTCATCCGCATAGAAGTCCTTTTTATGTTCTACGCCAAACCAGCGCACCCTCTGCGGCAGCTTGCCCTCCAACGTCTGCAGCATATCGTTGTCTGCATTGAGAATCGCAACGCCGTCCTTTTCCAGATGTGCAAGCATTTCGCATTTCGCCTTCAGAATCCCCTCTCTGCTGCCCAGAAATTCAATATGCGCCACGCCGACATTAGAAATCACACCAATGTTCGGGCGCACTGCCTTCGCAATTCTGTCCAGCTCCCCGAAGTGGTTCATGCCCATTTCAATGATTGCCGCCTGATGGTGCTCCTCAATGCGGAAAATCGTCAGCGGCACGCCAACCTCATTGTTGTAATTGCCCTGTGTCCACACGGTATCATATTTCTGCGAAACCACGGATGCAATCATATCCTTTGTTGTCGTCTTGCCGACACTCCCCGTCACCGCAACAACCGGAATATCAAACAGATTTCTGTAATAAGCCGCCAAATCAAGCAGCGCCTTCCCCGTATCGGGAACCAGAAGCACAATCGCCCCATTCGTGGGTGCCACCACCTTCTGAGAAAGGCAGGCAGTCACGCCGTTTGCAAAGCACTGGGGCAGAAAATCATGCCCGTCACGCACCTCGCCCACTCTTGCAACAAAAAGAACGCCTTCCTTTGTTTCTCTGGAATCCTGTGTCACATACCAGATTTCCTTATTCAGTGCTTCCTCCATATCCCCCAAGGCAATCATCTGTGCGCCTGTTGCCTTGATAATTTCTCTGATCGTAATCTTTTTCATAAGCAATCCTCTCCAAATGCCTTGCGTACTTCCTCAATGTCGTCAAAATGAATAGTTTTGTCGGGGAAAATCTGATAGGTTTCATGTCCCTTCCCCGCAATCAGAATCACATCGCCTGCTTCCGCCATGGCAACCGCCTTCTGAATGGCCTCCCGTCTGTCCACGATTTTTTCATAGGGGCAATCCGTTTTCTTCACCCCAACCTCAACATCCTCCAGAATCTTTGCAGGGTCCTCTGTTCTGGGGTTATCCGAGGTAATGATGCAGTAGCCTGCCAGTCTGCCGCCGATTTCGCCCATGATGGGACGCTTTGTTCTGTCTCTGTCGCCGCCGCAGCCAAATACCGCAATCAGCTTGCCCTTTACAAATTCATTCGCTGTATTCAGCACATTTTCCAAGCCATCGGGCGTATGTGCATAATCCACAACTGCCTGACAGCCTCTTTTGCTGCGCACCGTCTGGAATCTGCCGGAAACGCCGGGGTTTGCCGTCAGCCCTGCCACGATTTCCTCTACAGGCACACCGAGCAGAATACACGCCCCTGCCGCACCCAATGCGTTGTATACGCTGAACCGTCCGGGCGTATGCAGGTGTACAGGATACCGCTTGCCCTGCCAGAGCATATCAAATGCCGTACCGTCTGCGGAAACGTCAATGCCTTCCGCCGTCAAATCAGCCTTGCTGTCCACGCCGATTGTCAGCACCTCGCCCTTGCTTTGCTCCTTCATATACGCGCCTGCGGCATCGTCCATATTGATGACGCTTTTTGCCGCGCGTGCGAAAAGCATCCCCTTTGCCGCCTTATAGTTTTCCATTGTTTTATGATAATCCAGATGATCCTGTGTCAGGTTCGTGAAAATTGCCACATCAAAGGCAATTCCGTCTACCCTGTGCAAATCCAAGGAATGAGAGGAAACCTCCATCACAACGTCCGTCACATCCTCATTCTTCATCCGGCGAAAGAGTGCCTGCAGCTCCTTCGATTCGGGCGTTGTCCGCTCCGCCTTCAGCACCTCATCGCCGATGCGGTTTTCAATCGTGCCGATAATGCCCACCTTTTTGCCGATTCTGTCCAGAATGGATTTCATCAGATAGGTGGTCGAGGTTTTGCCATTTGTGCCTGTTACGCCGATGACATTCATCTCTGCGGAGGGGTGTCCGTAGAAATGGTCGGAAAGCAGTGCCAGCGCAATGCGGTTGTTTTCCGTCACAAGCACCGTTACGCCCTCGGGTACGTTTTCCACCCTATGCTCACACAGAAGGGCAACCGCCCCCTTTTCCAATGCCATGGGAATATATTTGTGTCCGTCCGTCTGAAATCCTGTAATGCAGACAAACAGACCGTCTTTTTCTACCTTGCGGGAATCGTACTGGAAATCGGAAATTTCCACATCCGCCGTTCCCTGCTGTACCTCATAAGAAATACCCTCTAAAAGCTGTTTCAGATTCACTCTTACAGCCTCCTTTCTTTTTCGGCTTCGATAAATAAATCTCAATAATAAGCCATTTTTTAGTATACCACACTTATCTCCTACAACCAAATATTTTTGCCATTTTTCTTGAAAAATGCAAGGAAAGACCATTTCTCTTTTTCGCTATTCCATGCGGAGCAAAACCTTCGTTCCCTTGTTTACGCACTCTCCTGCCGGTGGGGTCTGTCCCGTAATGGTTTCCCCCTCTGCTTCCGCTTCTGCTGAAAGCCCTGCCTGAAAAAGCGCATTCTTCCCTTCGTTTAAGGTCATGCCCCGAAGGTCGGGTACAATCGTTTTCAATTCTGCCGCTTCTTCCGCCTCTTTGGCATCATATTTCGCTTCAATCCCCAGATATGGCAGAATATTCCGCAGCAGCTCCTGCATCACAGGCCCCGCCACCGTACCGCCGTAATAAACGCCCTGCGGCTCATCAATCAGCACCAGTGCCATCACCTGCGGATTTTCCGCCGGCGCAAAGGATAGAAAGGATGCAATATATTTTCCGCTTCTGCGCGGCAGCTTTTCCGAGGTTGCCGTCTTGCCGCCGATACGGTATCCGGGGATATATGCCTTGCTGCCCGTTCCTTCGGAAACCACGCTTTCCAGAATCGTTTTCATCGTTTCCGAGGTCTCCTTGGAAATCACCTGCTCGCCTGTCTCATAGGTAAATTCCTCTGTCAGCCTGCTGTTTTCGTCCGCAAGCCCCTTTGCAAAATGCGGCGTAATCAGATATCCGCCGTTCACGATTGCCGAGGCGGCACGCAAAAGCTGCAGGGGCGTAATCTGGAAGGACTGCCCGAAGCTCATCGTTGCCAGCTCCACAGGCCCGACATTCTCCGCCTTATGTATAATGCCCGTTGCCTCTCCTGCAAGGTCAATGCCCGTTTTTTCCATAAAGCCGAATTTTTTCATATATTCCAAAAAGGTCTCCGCCCCTAATCGCTCCCCAACCTCCATAAAAACAGGGTTGCAGGAATTTTGTACCCCCTCAACAAAGCTTTCCGCCCCATGTGTGCGCGGATAACGCCAGCATTTAATCTGTCTGTCCCCTGCCACATAAAATCCGCGGCAGAAAAAGCTGCTTTCGGGAGTCACAGCCCCCTCCTCCAAGCCTGCCGAGGAGGTCACGATTTTAAACGTACTCCCCGGCTCGTATGTATCATTGATTGCGGTATTACGCCACATTTTGTTCAAATACTCATTTTTCTCCTGCTCGGAAAAGCTGTCCCATTTTGCCGCCAGTGCTTCATCCTGTATGGTAAACGGCTCATTCAAATCAAACGAAGGGTAATTCGCCATGGCGTAAATTTCCCCATTCTGCGGATTCAGAATGATGAGAACACCGCGCTTTGCCCCCTTCGTTTCCACCGCCTTTGCAATGGTCTGCTCCGCATATTGCTGCATCACCACATCCATCGTTGTCACCAGATTTTTCCCATCCACAGGTGGAATCCGCTCCTGCTCGCTGTCCACCTCATTTCCTCTGGAATCCGTCAGCGTAAGAATCTTCCCCCGCTCCCCCTCCAGAAGCCTGTCATATTTTGCCTCCAAGCCGATAATCCCCTGATTATCCTTCCCGACAAAGCCAATCACCTGCGCCGCCATGCTCGTATAGGGATAGATGCGCCGCACATCCTCGTCCACCTCTACCCCCGCATAGTTCGCCCTGCGGATGGCTGCCGCCGTTTCGGTGTCCACCTTTGTTTTGATGCGCACCAAGGCAACCCTCTGCTTAATTTTTTCCAAAACCTCGTCATATTCCAAATCCAGCATTTCTGCCAAAAATTGCGCCGTTTTCTCCTTTTCCTTCACCTGCACGGGAATCACACTCACGGCGTTTACCGTTTCCGTCAGGGCAATCCCTTCCCCGTTTCGGTCAAGAATCGCGCCGCGCTTCGGCGTAATCAGCCTGTCTCTGGTCTGCTGCTCATACGCCAGCTCCTGCAATTCCTCCGCCCGAAAAAGCTCAATAAAAACCAGCCGCCCCGTCAACAGCAGATACCCGCACATGGAACAGAACAAAAAAAGCAAAAGCCGTTTTTTTGCCTTTATCGTCGGTTTCTCCATACAAAACACCCCTGTCTTTTCCCTCTACTGATTATTGTATAGAAAAGACAGGGTGTCTATGCTTTTCTCTATTGCGTTGTTTTCTTCGGCTCCTCCGCCGTTTCCTCCGCGGCTTCCTTCTTCGTCAGCGTGATTTTCACCTCGCTGTCCGCCTCTACGGAAACGCCGTATTTCGGGTCCTGCGCCGTTACGGTGCTGTTCGTGGTTTCGCCCTCAAAGGTTACCTCAAAGCCTGCATCCGAAAGCGTTTTCACTGCCTCGGTGTAGCTTTTCCCGACCACATTCGGCACCTTCGCTGTTCCCTCTTCTCCTTCCGCCTTCGCAACATACAGAATTACCTCACTGCCGGCTTCCACCTTCGCGCCTGCCTTCGGCACCTGATTCGTAATCGTGTTGCCCGTCCCGACAACCTTATACGTCAGCCCCTTGCCCTCCAAATCGAGCGCAACATTGTAGATGCTGCTGTCTGTATAATCGGGCATGGTTACGGTCGTCTTGCCGCCGTTGAGTGCTGCGGTTTCTTCCGTTTCCTCTGTCGGCTCCAGATTCTTATATTTAATAATGTTTTCCATAATCTGCTTTGTCATGGTTGCGGTGGTCTGCACGCCATCCTCATATCCCTGCGGCTTATGGATAACGCTGAATACCAGATACTGCGGATTTTCCGCCGGGAAATATGCCATGTGGGTCAGTGTCCAGTTCTTCTTGTCACGCTTGCCCTGCTCCGCCGTCCCTGTTTTACAGCCGATGGAATATCCGGGAATCGCAATTTTCTTACCCGTACCATGGTCAACCGTTGCCTTCAGCGCAGTACGGATATAGTCAGATGTTTTCCGGGAAATCACCTTACGCGCAACCTCTGCTGTCTGCTCCTTCACCACAGAGCCGTCATCATCCACAATCTGCGAAACCACATAGGGCTTCACCAGATTACCGCCGTTAATCAGCGCAGAAAAGGCAGTTGCCATCTGGATAGAGGTGCAGTTAAAGGTCTGCCCGAAGGAGCTTGTTGCCAGCTCAACAGGACGCAGCTGCGATTCCGCATGCAGAATCCCCTCTGCCTCGCCCGGCAGGTCAATGCCTGTTTTCTGCCCGAAGCCGAATTCCTTCTGATATTTATAGAATTTTTCCGCCCCCAGCTTCTGTGCAATCTGAATCACACCGGGGTTACAGGACTGCGCCATGATTTCCTCAACAGAAAGCGTACCGTGTCCGCTGTGCAGATGGCAGTTGATATCTCTGTCCCCCACCGTAATTTTACCGCTGCAATTGAAGGTAGAGTTCTTCGTGATTACGCCCTCCTCCAATGCCGCCGCTACTACCAGCGGCTTATAAATCGAACCGGGTTCGTAGGTATCGCTGACGCAGAAATTTCTCCATATTGTATTCAGATAGTCGCTCTTTTCCTGATCCGTCATGGCATCCCATGTTTCCTTGAAGGTTTCATCCGTTGCAAGCGCTGTCGGCTCATCGGGGTCATTCAGGTCAAAGGTGTCCGCAGAAGCCATCGCGTAGATTTCCCCCGTATTCGGGTTCATCACGATTGCCGCCACGTTCTCCGAGGGCCATGCTTCCATGGTTTCCTTCACCGCCTGCTCGGCGTACTGCTGAATGTTGTAATCCAGTGTTGTCACAATGGTATCTCCGTCCTGCGCCTCATAATCCTGATAGGTTACCTTGTCCGCCCCCTGATACAGGATAAAGGAACGCCCAGGCGTACCCGTCATTTCATCATTATAATAGCCCTCAAGCCCCCATGTGTTGTTGAAGCCAATCAAATGGCAGGCTAAAGTTTTCAGCGGATAGGAGCGCTTACTGCTCTGCTCGAAATAAACCCCCAGCAGCTTTTTCTTTTCCAGCTCCTCCTTCACGCTTCTCTCCACGCCCTTCACCAGATATTTCCAGTGTGTCGGCGTATTGATTTTGCCCGTTTCCTGATTTTTTGTAATATGATATTCCAAATCCTCGTAGTTCAAATCGGGAAAATATTCGCAAAGGGTATCAAAGGTCTGCTTTGTTTTCTTGGCATCGTCCTCCTCCGCCAGCTGCAAGGGGTCTAATACCACGTTATACACCGCCGTCGAAACAGCAAGCACCTGTTCATTTCTGTCCAGAATACTGCCGCGGTTTGCCGCATTGACTAAGTCATAGCGGTTAATCTGCTGATTTTTCGCCGCCGCTTCAAATTCCGCGCCATGCACAACCTTCCAATACAGCACTCTGCCGAATAATACCGTCAATATCACCATAAACACAAAAAGAATAAAAGCAAACCTTTGATTCGCTTTTATTCCTCTGGTCTTTCTTCTCATCTATCATCAATCCTTTTTAAAGAAGTCTAAAATCTTGTCCACCAAAGAGGCTTCCGCTTTCGTTTCCTCTGTGTCATGCTGCACCGTATAGCTCTGCTTGGGTACGTTGATATAAACCACCTGATAGGGCTGCGGTTCGCTCATGCCAAGCCGTTCTGTTGCCTCCTGCTTGATGTAGTCCATATCCAGCTGCTCTGTCAGCTCTGCCTCCAGAATCGCGTTTGCGGATTTCAGATCCTCCAATTTGCTTTTTTCCCTTCTGAGAGAAACCTCCGCCTGATCCACCATAACGTGCATCCCCATAAATGCAATACAGCCGATAAACAGCACAATCACAACGCCTACCATTTTCGCAAAGGAAACCTTATTTTCTCTTTCCGCCTCCTTGGCAATGCGCGCCGCTTCTCTGCGCCGTTCCTCTTCCTCCTCCCGCACACGGTAAGGGGTATAATCGGGCTGCAATTCATACGCCACATTGCCGTAGGTATAATAAGAGCCGCTCTGGCTGCGTTTTCTGTTCTTCTCGTCTCTTGCTGCCATCCTTTCCCCTCCTTTCTCGTGTCCTTTCAATATTTATCAATCCTGCGAAACCCCCTCCAGCACACGCAGCTTTGCGCTTCTGGAACGAGGATTTTCCTCTAATTCTTCCTTGCTCGGTAAAATGGGCTTTCTGGTAATCACCCTGCCCAAAGGCTTTTTGCCGCAGACGCATACAGGAAACTGCGGCGGACAGATACAGGGATTTTCCTGCTTGCGGAAAGCCTCCTTCACAATTCTGTCCTCTAAGGAATGGAAGGTGATAATACAGAGCCTGCCACCGACCGCAAGCCTTGCGGCAACGTCATCAATCGCCCTTTGCAGTACCTCCAACTCGCCGTTTACCTCAATGCGAATCGCCTGAAAGGTGCGCTTTGCCGGATGAGGGCCATCCTTTCTTGCGCCCTTCGGCACTGCCTTTTTGATAATATCTACCAGCTCGCCCGTTGTTTCAATGGGCTTTGCTTCTCTTGCCTTTACGATAAACTGCGCGATTCTTCTCGCCCAGCGCTCCTCGCCATAGGTGAAAATCACTCTGTCCAGCTCGTCCTCGTCATAGCCGTTCACCACATCATACGCACTGAAGGGCCTGTCCGGATTCATCCGCATATCCAACGGGGCATCCTGCTGATAGGAAAAGCCGCGCTCCGCTTCATCCAGCTGATGCGAGGAAACCCCGATATCCAGCAGCATCCCGTCGATTTTTTCTATCCCCAAGCTGTCCAAAATACTTTTAATATTCCCAAAATTATCTCTGACAAAGGTAATCCTGTCCTTATATTCCGCCAGACGCTTTCCCGCCGCCTCGTGCGCGTTGGGGTCCTGGTCAATGCAAATCAAACGACCGGTTGTCAGCCGTTTTGCAATCTCTAAGGAATGACCGCCGCCGCCCATGGTGCCGTCTACATAAATGCCGTCAGGCCTGATATTCAAATTGTCGATGCACTCGTTCAGGAGTACGGAAATATGATGAAATTCCATGCCTGCCGCCTTTCCTTTTGCTTATGCAATGTCTGTTTCTTAAATCATTCATAAATTTGCTTCGAGAATTCCAAATGCCGCTCTGTTACGATGCCTATTCATAAATTCGCTTCGCAAATTTATTCATAACGAATCATTCTCTTCGAGAATTCCAAATGCCGCCCTGCGGCATTTGCTTTTGCAATCAAAGATTGCAAAAGGATTCGTTAGATGCCCAGATTCTCCATCTCAAAAGCAAGCTCGTTGCTGATGTAATCCTCTTCGTCGCTGTATTCGCTCCAATTATCCTTATTCCAAATTTCAATGCGGTTATTCACACCGATGGAAACAATATCCTTTTTCAAGCCTGCGTATTCTCTCAGATGCGTCGGCACCATAATTCTTCCCTGATTATCCAGCTCACATTCCACCGCGCCTGCAAAGAAAAAACGCACAAATTTACGCGCACCGGGGTTTGTCAGCGGAAGCTGCTTCAGCTTTTCCTCGAAAATCTTCCATTCCTCCTGCGGATAAGCAAACAGGCAGTTATCCAGACCCTTTGTCACAACGAAACGCTCGCCAAGCCCCTCTCTGAACTTTGCCGGAACGATTAAACGCCCCTTTGCATCAATCGAGTGCTGATATTGCCCTAAGAACATTTCGCTGTCACCACCTTCCGCCACTTTCACACCTTTGCGGTAGTTTTCCACCACAAAAAACCACTTTGCGCCACTTTTAACCACATTGTAATATAGCCGCCACAAAAAAACAACCCCTTCTGCCCCATTTCTATTGATTTTTTCATTAAAAAAACGCTTCCCTTCAAGCGTTTTCCCCAAGAAAAAAAGGAGTTCCCCTCCACCTCCCACCAAAATACATTTTTTCCCATTCTCCCCTCCCTCCCCTGCATCCACAAAAGAAAGAAAAGCACAAAAAAAGAACCCGAAAAATGGGTTTTCGAGTTCTCCTGTTTTTTGTCTATTTATTTTTATAATATTCCATCATGGCTTTGAAGCCGGGCAATGCCCCTTCGATGGTCTCCGGCGCAACGCAGTACGCAATCCGCACATAGCCGGGACAGCCGAACCCGCTGCCGGGTGTCAGCAAAATCCGATGCTCCTTGATTTTCTCCACAAATTCCAAATCGTTTTCCGTCGGCGTTTTCACAAACAGATAGAACGCCCCCTCCGGCTTCGGCATTTCATAGCCGTATGCCGTCAGCGCATCATACAGGCGTTTTCTGTTTTTATCATAAAAGCCGATATCCACCGTTTCATCGCAGCACCGGGCACAAACCAGCTGCTGTAAGCCGGAGGCATTGATAAAGCCCGTAATGCGTGTTGCAACTGCAACAGCCGCAACGATATTCTCAAAATCCTCCACCTCGCTGCGCAGTGCCAGATAGCCGATACGGTCGCCCGGCAGGGAAAGGGATTTCGAGAAGGAATACGCCACAATCGTGTTTTTATAATCATTCGGAATCCAAGGCACGCTCGCCCCGTCAAACACCAATTCCCGATATGGCTCATCCGAAATCAGATAAATCGCATGTCCGTATTCCTGCTCCTTCTTCGCCAGAACCGCAGCAATCGCCCGAATCGTTTCCTCATTATACACCACACCCGTCGGGTTGTTGGGGTTATCAATCAGAACGGCTCTCGTCTTTTCCGTCACGCATTTTTCCAACGCCGCAGGGTCGGGCTGAAAGGTGGGAATATTCGGCGGCACTGTCGTCAGCGTACAGCCTACGTTGTCCGCATATCTGTCATATTCCCCGAAATAGGGCGCAAAGGTCAGAATCTCCTGTCCGGGGTCCATCAGCACCTTCAGCAGGCAGTTCAAGCCCCCTGCCGCACCGGTACACATCATGATGTTGTTCGCGTCAAAATGCTCCCCAAAGCGGCGGTTCAGGCTTGCGGCAATCTTCTCCCTTGCCTCCGGAAAGCCGTTATTCGGCATATAGTGATGCAGATACCAAGGGTCGGTTTCCTGCAAAACGCGGATACTCGTTTCCCGAATACTGTCGGGCGCAGGCAGGTTGGGATTACCCATCCCGAAGTCATACACATTTTCCGCGCCGTATTTTTCCTTTAATCTTGCACTTTCTGTATACATGCTGCTCATGGCAGCGCTTCTCTCCAACAGCTTAGACATCTTTTCGGAAATCATTGGCTGTCACCTTCTTTCCTTTTTTTCTTTTGTATTTTTTCCGCTTACGCCTTGTTTTCCACAAGGAAAGCAATGGCATCCACATAGCCCTTGAGGCCTCTGCCCATGATGGTTTTCACACAAGCCTTCCCCGCATAGGAAATCTGGCGGAAATCCTCTCTTTCCTTCACATCGGAAATATGCACCTCCACCGCAGGCAGGCGAACTGCCTTCAGCGCGTCCAGAATCGCAACGCTCGTATGCGTATACGCCGCAGGGTTAATCACAATTCCCTCTGTGCCGTCAAAATATGCCTGCTGGATACGGTCTACCAAATCCCCCTCATGGTTGGATTGGTAAATTTCCCCCTCCACGCCCCTTTCGGCAAAGGTTTTCTCCAGAAGTGCCTTCAAATCCTCGTAGGTCTCGGCACCGTAAATATTTTTTTCCCGAATCCCAAGCATATTGATATTCGGGCCGTTGATTACCAAAATTTTCATACGCTTACACCTCGGAATAGCAGCCTAAGAAGGACAGGCTTTCTGCCGCCTGCTCAATATCCTTCAGCACCGTCATGGTCTCAGGAGAGAAAACAGAGCCGTCCAAATCGAAATAGAAACGGAACTCGAAATCCTTCCCCGGAATCGGGCGGCTTTCCAGCTTGCACAGGTTGATGCCGCGGCAGGCAAATTTCCCAATCATTTCATGCAGAGAACCGGGTCTGTGGTCCAGAGAAAGCATCAGGCTGATACGGTTGGAGCCTGCATAAATTTCCATGTTCTTTGCAATGCAGATAAATCTGGTATAGTTGTTTTCGTTATTTTGCACGCCATCCTGCAAAACATGCAGTCCATACAGCTTCGCGCAGTCCGTGGAGGAAAGCGCCGCAAGGTCTGTTCTGCCGCTTTCCGCAACATATTTTGCTGCGGTTGCCGTGTTTTCAAAAATCGTCACCTTGATATTGGGGTTCGCCTTCAGGAAATTGCTGCACTGCTGCAGTGCCTGTGTATGAGAAACAACCTCCTTCACATCCTCCAGCTTCACGCCGGGCTTTGCCAGCAGCGCATGGCTGATGTGCAGCTTAATGCTCTTTACGATATAGAATTTATGGCGCACCATCAGGTCATATACCTCGGTTACAGAGCCTGCGGAGCTGTTTTCGATGGGCAGCACGCCATATCTGCACAGACCGGATTCCACCGCATTGAATACACTCTCGAAGTTGCTGAAATACATCTTACTGGGCAGTGCAAATAATCTGTCACAGGCTCTTGCCGCATAGGAGCCCTCCACGCCCTGACAGGCAACAACAGCCTTTCTGGGAAATTCCATGTGAGGGTCTGCAATGTTTTTCAGAATTTCTTCGGAAAGCGCTGTTTCCTTTGTCAGAAGCCCTGCCTGATAGCTCTTGCTGATATCGAAAATTGTCTGATACAGCTTATTGATATAAATTTCAAATTCCTCGCCGCCACGCTCCATTACCTTTTCCAGAACCGCCTGCTCTCTGCGTAAATCCAGAACGGGCAGATTCTTTTCCGCCTTTGCGCTGGCAACATCCGCAGAAGCCTTCATGCGCTCCACGAATAAATCTACAATCTGGTCATCAATCGCATTGATGCGTTCTCTCACTGCATTCAAATCCATTGTATTTTCCCACCTTTCCTACTGCTCCATCCTGCAAATCAGATCCAGAAGCGCAACCGCCGCTGCCGCCTCCACGCAAGGCACCGCACGCGGCACAATACAGGGATCATGTCTGCCTACAATGGCAAGTGTATCGTTTTCTCCTTTGCTGATGCTGATGGTATCCTGCGTCTGCCCAATCGAGGGAGTCGGCTTAAATGCCGCCCGCAGCACAAGGGGCATGCCGCTTGAAATGCCGCCCAGAGAGCCGCCGTGATGGTTCGTTGTTGTCCGAACCGTACCATCCGCCTGATATGTGAAATTGTCATTATTTTCCGAACCAAACAGTGCCGCCACGCCAAAGCCTTCGCCAAATTCCACACCCTTTACGGCAGGAATGGCATAAATCGCCGCCGCCAGTCTGCTTTCCAGTCCGTCAAACATAGGCTCGCCCACGCCGACAGGCAGACCGACCACCGCACATTCAATCACACCGCCGACAGAATCGGCATTTTCCTTTGCCGCCGCAATCGTCGCCTGCATTTTCTCCCCTGCCGCGTCATTCTGCACAGGGAAGACCTTTTCCGTTACAGCCTTCAGGGTATCTGCATCCACAGCCACCGCATCAAAGGGGGTATCCTGCACGCCCTTGATAGAAAGAATATGCGCGCCGATATGAATGCCCCTTCTTTCCAAAATCTGCATGCAGACTGCGCCCGCAAAGCAAAGCGGTGCGGTCAGCCTGCCGGAGAAATGACCGCCGCCGCGATGGTCATTCGCTCCCTTATATTTCACCCAGGCCGTAAAATCCGCATGCCCCGGTCTGGGTAAATCCTTCAATTTATCATAATCCTTCGAGCGAGTATTTGTGTTTTCAATCACGGCACAAATCGGTGCGCCGCAGGTTTTCCCTTCAAATAAGCCCGATACCACACGGGGCAGGTCTGCCTCCTTACGGGGTGTGGAATAGGCATTTCTGCCGGGGGCGCGTCGCTCCATGAATTTCCGCACCGCCTCCAGATCAATTTCCTCCCCCACAGGCAAGCCGTCAATCACCACACCGATTGCCTCGGAATGAGACTGCCCGAAAATCATAATTTTTACTTTTTCTCCAAAACTAGAGGACATTTGTCACACCTCCCAGCTTCGCCAGCTCTATAAAGAAGGACGGATAAGATTTATTGACCGCCTCTGCACCCAGAATCGTCAGCTCTACGCCAAGGCTCACCGCCGCAATCGCCATTGCCATCACGATACGGTGGTCATTATGGGAATCTATCACGATTTCCCCCTCAGGTGGATTGCAGCCGCCTGTAATGATGATGCTGTCAGGTCTTTCCTCCACCTCCACGCCGATTTTCTGCATACATTCCGCCATCACAGCCAATCGGTCGCTTTCCTTCATCCGCAGTCTGCCTGCGTTGTAAATTTCGGTTTTGCCCTCTGCCGCAGCCGCCGCTACGCAAAGAATCGGCACCAAATCGGGAATCTGGGACGCATCAATGCGGATGCCCTTCATTTCCTTATGGGTTGCCGTAATCTGATTCAGCGCAACCTTTGTTTCCGCACCGAATTCCTCCAAAAGAGCGGCAATCGCCCGATCCCCTTGGGGAGATTCCATATCCAGCCCCTGACAGCCGATGCTGCCGCCAATCGCGCCTGCAACGAGCCAGAACGCCGCATTACTCCAATCCCCCTCTGCATAGCGCATCCGCGGGCCATGGTATTTCTGCCCACCGGGGATGCTCCAGCCGCTTTCGGTTTCCGTTACCGTAACGCCAAAGGCTTTCAGCGTTTTCAGCGTCATATCAATATAGCCCTTGGATTCGATTTTTGTTGTCAGGCGAATTTCGCTTTCGCCCTCCAGCAAGGGCAGCGCAAACAGCAGCCCTGTGATAAACTGGGAGCTGACATTCCCCGGCAGGGTATATACGCCGCTTCTCAGCTTGCCCTCCAGCGTAACGGGAAGGTGGTCGCTGTCTGCCTTACAGCCATGCCTTGCCATCTCATCCAGCAAAACGCCAATCGGGCGTTCGGGGAGTCTCCCCTTGCCTTCAAAGCGGCAGTGCTTTCCCAATGCGCCCGCAATCGGGAGCAGAAAACGAAGGGTGGAGCCGCTTTCGCCGCAGTCAAGGATACACAGCTGTCCATCTACCTGTCCAATACCCTGTCCATTTGCCTGTCCAATCCTATCCTGTGGACAGGGGAGTGGACAGGCAATCGGCATCACATAAATGCCCGAAGGCTCACGCTCAATTTCCGCGCCAAGGCTTTGCAGACAGCGTGCCGTCGCTTCCATATCCTCAGACCAGCCATCCACGAACAGCACGCTTTCCTCCTCCGCCAATGCCGCCGCAATCAGCGAGCGGTGCCCATCGGATTTCGAGGAAATGATACGCACCTGCCCCTGTTTTAATGGAGTTTTCTCAATTTTTATATTCATATCATACCGCCTTTACGCCAATGCCGTTCTGACTAAATCCAACACTTCCTCCGTCGGGATTTTCACGATTTCGCAATGCCCGATTTTCGTCGGGAGGACAAAGCTGATTTCGCCGCCTCTGCGTTTTTTATCCTTTAATACACCTGCCGCAATTTCCTCCGCCGTATAGGAAGTGGAAGTAGGCAGGTTGTTGTGCAGAAGTGCCTGTCGGATGGTTTCCGCAAGCCCTTTTTCCGCAAGACCGCTCCGCTCCGCTACCTTCGCAATCAGATGCATCCCGATGGCTACAGCATGCCCATGCGAAAGGGTGAAATTGCTGTTCTTTTCAATGGAATGTCCCAAGGTATGCCCCAGATTCAGCAGCTGCCGCAGACCTGTATCGAATTCATCCTCATTGACGATATCCCGTTTCATTTTTACACAGGTTTCAATGATTTCCTCCAGCTTTTCCCTAAAATCACCCGATGCCGTTTCCGCAAACAGCTTCGCATCCCCGATTACGCCGTATTTCAGCGTTTCGGCAATGCCGTCCGCGAAAATTTCTTCAGGCAGGGTATCTAAGGTATCCACATCGCAGAGCACCAGCTGCGGCTGATAAAACGCGCCTGCCATATTTTTGCCTGCCCTGAGGTCAATGGCTGTTTTGCCGCCGACAGAGGAATCCACCGCCGCCAGAAATGTGGTCGGCACCTGCACAAAGCGAATTCCTCTCTGATAAACCGCCGCCGCGAAGCCTGCCATATCACCTGCAACACCGCCGCCCAGCGCGATAATGATATCCTGTCTGGTGATTTCCTGCTCTGCCAGAAATTCCAGCATATCGCTCAATGTGCCGATATGCTTGGAGCCCTCCCCGGCAGGGTAGGAAAAGCGGCAGGTGGTGAACCCTGCCGCCGCTAAGGATTGCTCCGCCTGCTCCGCATAAAGCTTTTCTACTGTTGTATCTGTGATAACTGCCGCCTTGCAGGGGCGGATGCGTTTGGCAACCTCCGTCCCAAGCTGTGCAAGCAGTCCCCGTCCAATCAGAACCGCATATTCCGTAGACGCACTGACAATCACTTTTCTCATACTATTTTCACAACCTTAATCAAAGTCCTTGATTTCATCAATGGCGATACATTTTTCTCTGCCCTCTCTGAGCAGCTCACGCAGGGTATCCGCATCCTTCGCCTTAATCGCGGTGCTGTATGCCTGCATGCGTGCAATCAGGCTGTCAATCTCATTGGCAAGGTTATCGCCGTTATCCAGAAACAGCTCCGTCCACATATTTTCATTCAAGCGCGCCACACGGGTCATGTCCTGAAAGCTGCCGCCGGAAAAGTCCTTGAAATTATCGGACAATGCACCCTTGACATACGCACTGGAAACCACATGTGCCAGCTGAGAGGTATATGCAATCATTGCATCATGCTCCTCTGTCGTGGTAAATTTCAATCTTGCGAAGCCCAGCTTTTTGAAAAACATGCTCAGTGCATTCATCAGACCGAGGTCTGTTCCCTTATACGGTGTTACAACCAGCGTTGCGCCGTTGAACATATCTGCTGTGGAATAGGTAAAGCCGGAGCGTTCCACGCCTGCCATGGGGTGCGCCCCCACGAAGGTAAAGCCGTTTTCTTCCGCTACCGCCTGCACCTGCTCGCAGACCACTCTTTTTACACCGGCACAATCGACCACAACCGCGCCCTTTTTGAAATCCTTTGCATGTGCCTTAATATACTCTATCGTCAGCTGAGGATACAGCCCCAGCAGAATCAAATCGCAATCCTTGGGGTTGCCGTCCTCCATAAAGCCATGCACCGCCTCCATCAGCAATGCACTGTAGCGAATGGTTTCGGAGACATCCCATCCAAGCACCGTATGCTCTGTTTTTTTCTTTACTGCCTTTGCCATAGAGCCGCCAATCAGCCCAAGACCAACTACGCCAACCTTCATATCATTCACCCTCTTTTCCTACCGCTTGATTAGTAATCGTATTTGCAGGCGAAGGGTCTCAGCTGGAATACCTGCTTTGCAACATCATCGAACTGATCGGGTGTCAGGGACTGCGGGCCGTCGCACAGTGCCTTTGCAGGGTTATTGTGTACCTCAATCATCAAGCCGTCTGCGCCCGCTACGGTTGCTGCCATTGCCATGGGCTTTACAAGATGTGCATAGCCCATTGCATGGCTGGGGTCAACCACGATAGGCAAATGGGTCAGCTTTTTCAAAACAGGAACGGCACTCAGATCCAGTGTGTTTCTTGTTCTGGTTTCAAAGGTACGAATCCCTCTTTCGCAAAGGATTACGTTTTCGTTGCCGCTTGCCATGATGTATTCTGCGCTCATCAGAAGCTCATCAATCGTATTTGCAAGACCTCTTTTCAGCAGAATAGGCTTGGACATCTTGCCGACCTCCTTCAGCAGCTCGAAGTTCTGCATATTTCTTGCGCCAACCTGCACAAGGTCAACGGATTCTTCAAACATGGGGATGTGTACCGCATTCATGATTTCGGAAACGATGGGCAGACCTGTCAGCTGCTTTGCTTCTACCAGCAGCTTCAGACCATCGCCCTTCAGACCCTGGAATGCGTAGGGGGAGGTTCTGGGCTTGAATGCGCCGCCACGCAGCAGACCTGCACCTGCCGCTTTGACTCTTTCTGCGATTTCACAAACCTGCGCTTCGCTTTCAACGGAGCAAGGGCCTGCGATAATCTGGAAATTGCCGCCGCCGATTTTTACGCCTGCAATATCAACTACCTGATCTGCATTATGGAATTTACGGTTTGCATTTTTGAAGGGCTCCTGAATACGCTGCACATTTTCAACGATATCCAACGCTCTGACCAGATCCATATCTACCACAGAGGTATCGCCAACCAGACCAACGATGGTATGATTCACACCACGGGAAATATGGGTGCTGATGCCCATGCTGCTAAGCCATACCTTCAGGTTTTCAATCTGTTCTTCCTTTGTGTCGGGTTTCAATACTACTACCATAATTTTCTCCTCCTTAAAAAATCCTTTTGTCTTGTTTTCTTTTGTTCCTGCTTCACAAGCTTTTTTGTGCTGCACGCTTTTCTCATATAAAAGAAAAAGCTTCGCAGCGAATTTCACTGCGAAGCTCCTATGCTTTCAATAAGAAAAAACCATCAAAACAAACCGTCTTTCCTTAACAGTAAAATTCACTTTGAATCTCTGAAAACACGGTAAAAGTAAAAGTATGCAGTTGCGAAAATCTGATTCTGTTTCATGATTTGCATCCTCTTTCTTTTTTTGCTTGGTGATTTAGTTTTAATCATACTAGCACATCGGTTAACGAAAGTAAACCCATTTCGGCAAAAAAATCAATTCTGTGAAAAAAGGCGAAAGGTTTTTGGAAAATGCGGAAATTTTCGTGTATTTCTTTCAATACAATGGTGGGTTGTAATACATAGGAAACAGATAATATGAAAAAAAGACCCTTGATTCCTCAAGAGTCTTACAAGCTGCTAACGGGATTCGAACCCGTGACCTCCGCCTTACCAAGGCGACGCTCTACCTACTGAGCCATAGCAGCAAAGGTTGATAAAAACTATCAGCCTGTCTATAGTATCATATTCCTTCCGCCTCGTCAAGATTTTTTTCTTCCAAAAAATGCTCTAATTTTTTCTTGACGCGCTGAAGGGCATTATCAATGGATTTTTCGGGCTTATCCAGAACGCGGGCAATTTCAAAATAGCTTCTGCCCTGCAGATAAAGCACAAGCACTCTGGTTTCAAAGCTGCTGAGCTTTTTCATCATCTGGTGCTCAAGAAAGCTTTTATTTTCCTGCCCAATCAGGAGAACCTCCGGATTGAGCAAGGCACCACTCTGCAAAAGATCCATATAGGTCTGCTCGGATTCCTCCTCATAAACGGGCTTATTCAGAGAAACATAGGAATTGAGCGGCTGATGCTTCTGTCTGGTCGCTGCCTTAATTGCGGTAATCATCTGGCGATTCACGCAAAGCTCCGCAAAGCTGTGGAAGGATGCATTCTTTTCCTCATTATAATCACGCACTGCCTTATACAGCCCAATCATGCCCTCCTGAATGATATCCTCGTTATCCGCACCAATCAGGAAATAGGCTCTCGACTTTGCGCGCACCAAAAATTTATATTTATCCAACAAAAATTCCTGTGCCTCCTCATCGCCGCTCTGCGCCAGCAGTACCAGCTCCTCATCCCTTGTTGTCGCATATTTCTGTTCTCTTGTCATTTCTGTCATAAAAATTCTCCGTTGTTGTTTATTTTTTTCGACGCAATTCCTCAAACCATGCCAAGGCTTCCTCATCCAGATGGTCCGCCAGAATATTATTTTTCGGCGGTCTGTTTCGGATAAAGCGTTCGCGCAGCTCCGTTTCGGCGGCAGTGACCTCGTTCCATAGCTCTCTCGCCGTCATACGAATCGCCCCCTGCCCATAAATAATCAGCTGCTCCAGACCGTCCCCCGTTGCCACGCGCACCTTATAATGCTTCGGCATAGAGGTTACGACACGCTCGATATAATGGTCGGCGGTTTCCGCTTCCTTGGTATAGACTACGAAAATATTATTATATTCATAGACGGTACCGATATTCCCCTTGACCAGATAGCCATCGAACACCAGAATGACCGTTGCCTGCTTGGTGCCTTTATAATTCGAGAGGATATCCATCAGCCGCTGGCGGGCACTTTCCAGACTGACATCCTCCACCAGTTCTCTCAATTCGCTCCAGGCGTGGATAATATTATAGCCATCCACAAGCAAAAATTCCTTTGCCAACAGATTCCCCTCCTTTCTCTCCGTGGGACGCTGTCCCCCGAACCCCCAGCCAAGGGAGTCACTCCCTTGGAACCCGATACCGCAGCACCAATACTTGGTGCTGCAAAATCAAGGCAAGCATACAATCCTCACAAGGGATATGGAACAACGTCATTAAATCATTATTTGCTGTAATTTCTCTGACGCACAACCTCATACATCAGCAGTGCTGCCGCAACAGAGGCATTTAAAGAAGAAATTTTTCCATACATCGGGATAGATGCGGTGAAATCGCAGTTTTCCTTCACCAATCTGCTGACACCCTCACCCTCACTGCCAATCACCAGACCGATAGGGCCTTTCAGATTGGTATCGAAATGGTCATTTTCGCCCATATCCGCACAGGCAAACCAAAGCCCCTCCTTTTTGAGCTGCTCCATGGTTTTCACGAGATTCGTCACCTTTGCCACAGGCATATATTCTATCGCGCCTGCGGAGGTTTTTCCGACTGTTGCATTCAGCCCGACGGAGCGACGCTTCGGGATAATCACGCCATGCGCGCCGGCACATTCCGCCGTTCTGAGAATCGCGCCCAGATTATGCGGATCCGTGATACCATCCAGAAGGATGATAAAGGGGTCTTCTCCCTTTGCTCTTGCCGCCGCAAGAATATCCTCCACCTCTACATAATCATGCGCGGAAACCAGCGCGATCACGCCCTGATGGTTCTTTGTCTGGGAAAGCTCGTCCAGCTTCTGGCGGCTTACCTCCTGAATGACAACGCCTTTTTCTGCCGCCTGTGCAACAATCCGCTTAATCGTGCCCTCCACGTTGCCCTTCTGCACCATAATCTTTTCGATATCTCTGCCGCTGCGCAGCACCTCCAGCACGGCATTTCTGCCCTCCAGCTGATTTTCGTTCCATTCTCTTTCCCGTCTTTTTTCTCGTTCCAAAAACGCCCCTCCTCGCCTATATTTTACGGTTTCATTCATACAGCATAAAGCCGAGGGGACTTTCAGAGGCATTCCGCCCCTCCCTTCGGCTTTGTTTTTCAGTTACTTTTCCAATTTTTCTGCCATTCCCAGCTTAAACAGCTCTACAACTCTCTCTTTTTCTCCCTTGAGATAAAGGTAGCCGAACAGTGCTTCTAATCCTGTCGCATGGCGATAATCCATCAAATCGGCATTTTTCGGCACAGTGAAGGATTTTGCATTGCGCCCTCTGCGGAACACATCCGCCTCCTCCTCTGTCAGGATATCCTGAATCCGATAATACATTTCTGCCTGCGCCTTTGCATTGACGATAGCTCTTGCTTTTTTATGCAGCTTATTCACGGGGGCGTTGCCATCCGTCAAAACGGTCAGCCGCACCAGAACCTCGAATACGGCATCCCCGATATGTGCAAGTGCAAGGGAATTATATTCTCTTGGGTTCAGTATGCTCCGTCCGCCTAAAACCACATCCAGTTCTTCTAAATTCATAGCTTAGCCTCTGAACCACTGTACGCCCTGACGGGTATCCTTAATGGTAATGCCCATCGCTGCCAGCTCATCTCTGATTGCATCTGCCTTTGCGAAATCCTTTGCCTTCTTTGCTTCGGTTCTTTCGGCAATCAGTGCTTCAATCTTTGCAACATCCTCATCGGATACTTCTTCCTCCGCCACTTCGGCAACGCCCAGAACACCGCACAGGTGATCCAGCATATCCTGAATTTTTTCTGCAAATTCCTTGGATGCGCCTGCCTTGATTTCTGTATTGGAGAAACGTACCAGCTCATAGATTGCGGAAACGGCATCCGCTGTATTGAAGTCATCATCCATCGCTGCTTCAAACTGCTCCTTGTAGCCGTTCAGCTCTGCCTCTTTTGCAGCTTCCTCCGCTGTCATTTTGGTATCTGCTACATTCTTGATATAGAAATTCAGTTCTTTTCTTGCATTTTTGATTCTTTCCAGACCGTTCTGGCAAGCCTTCATCAGTTCATCGCTGAAGTTGATGGGGCTTCTGTAGTGACCGTTCAGAATGAAGAAACGGATAACCTCATAAGGGAAATGCTTTGCAATATCTCTTACGGTGAAGAAGTTGCCCAGAGATTTGGACATTTTTTCATTATCAACGGTAATAAAGCCATTGTGCAGCCAATATCTTGCAAAGGTACAGCCGTTTGCTGCTTCGGACTGTGCGATTTCATTTTCATGGTGAGGGAAAATCAAATCCTCGCCGCCTGCGTGGATATCAAAGGTATCCCCCAGATGATGCTTGGACATAACGGAGCATTCGATATGCCAACCGGGTCTGCCCTCGCCCCAAGGGGATGTCCAGCTGGGTTCGCCCTCTTTTTTTGGCTTCCACAGAACGAAGTCTGTCGGATTTTTCTTTGCATCATCAATCGTAACACGCTCAGATGCACCCGCAATCAGCTCATCCAGATTTTTTCTGGAAAGCTTGCCATATTCAGGGAATTTCTTTGTATCATAATAAACAGTGCCATGGTCCTCATACGCAAAGCCCTTATCAATCAGGGTCTGCACCATTGCGATAATACCGTCCATTTCCTCTGTTACGCGAGGGTGTACGGTTGCTCTTTTTACATTCAGACCATCTGCATCGCGGAATGCTTCTTCAATGTATTTATTAGAGATTTCCGCCATGGTTTTGCCTTCCTTATTGGCTCTGTTGATGATTTTGTCATCAACGTCCGTGAAGTTCTGCACATAGGTAACCTCGTAGCCCTTATATTCCAGATAGCGTCTTACCGTATCAAAAACAACGTAGGGTCTTGCGTTGCCGATATGGATATAATCGTACACGGTAGGGCCGCAAACGTACATTTTTACCTTGCCTTCCTCCATGGGTACGAATTCTTCCTTCTGTCTTGTCATGGTATTATATAATTTCATGGGAATTCACCTTTCCTTCTTCCTAATCTATCAAAATAGTATAACACAAAAATCCGATTTTTGCTGTATTTTTCTTTCCTTTTTCCGGAAAAACATGCCTTTTCTGCGAATCAGATTGCTCTTCTCTTTATATGCCCTGTCAGCTGTTCGGGGGCAACCGGCGGAATCCGCACGCCGTCCTTGCGCACAATCATAACAGGAGAACCAACAGCGGTTACATTGGGAGGCAAATCCTGCGTTACCACAGAGCCTGCACCAATCTTTGTATTCGCGCCAATGGTAACAGGGCCAAGCACAATCGTGCCTGCGCCAATCATAACATTATCCTCAACGGTCGGGTGACGTTTATTTTTCTGCTTACCGGTACCGCCCAGCGTTACCCCGTGGTACAGCATAACATTATCCCCGATTTCTGCGGTTTCCCCGATAACAATGCCTGCGCCGTGGTCAATAAAGAAGCGCTTGCCGATGGTTGCGCCGGGGTGAATCTCAATCCCTGTCAGAAAACGGGACAGCTGTGACACAAAGCGTGCAGGCACCAGCAGACCCTTTTTATACAGGCTGTGCGCAATGCGATGGTTTACCACTGCCCAGAAGCTGGGGTAAAGCAATACCTCAATCGCACTTTTAAACGCAGGGTCTTTTTCTTTTATCACTGCAACAGATTCTTTCCAAAATTCCTTCAACATATCAAAATTCCTCCTAAAACGATATCAATAGTGTGCTTTTATCAGAACGCCCTGCTGCTTACACAGAGGGCTTGCTACACACTTCCGTCCGTCTCGGTCCTTCGATAAATTGCATGCACAGGCAGCCAATCGACCCCCGATTTTTATTTTTTCCCTTCTGATTCTTCCAAGAAGCCATCTGGCTCACCTCCCTTTGGAATGGTCTGTGTTGACCTTCTGTCGTTTTTTTAATAAACGTTTTTTGTAATAAAAAACGCCCTTGCAAAAATATGCAAAGACGAAAAATATCGCGGTTCCACTTTACTTAGACGGCATCTAAAAATACCATCTCACCTCAATGACTGTAACGGTGTCAACGGATACAGGCTACTCTCAGTTCGCCCGTTCAGTTCAGGAACGCACTTCATCCTCCCCCAGTCTGTAAACGGCTTACACCCAATGTATTTTAAGGTAGTGACAATCAAATTTATGCCAAGGCATAAACTCAAATCTCACCGCCTTTCACCAAGGCCGTTATTCTCTGTCAGGTGGATTGGAAAATCATCATTTTCCAAGAGGATTACTCTTTTCCATCATCACTTTTTTCTTATTTTGATATTCTTATTTTTCCTCCAGCAGGCAGACTGCCGAAGCTGCGATGCCCAAGCCTGCACCGGTAAACCCAAGCCCCTCCTCGGTTGTTGCTTTGACGTTAATCTGCTTCAAATCAATCTGAAGGGTTTCTGCAATATTTTTCCGCATTTGTTCGATATGCGGTGCCATTTTGGGCTTTTGTGCAATAATTGTCGCATCGATATTTATTATACAATATCCTTCTGCCAAAATCAACCCCAAAACGTGGGATAATAATTTTCTGCTGTCTGCGCCCTTATACTGTGGGTCGTTATCGGGAAAATGCCTGCCGATATCGCCCAAGGCAGCCGCCCCCAGAAGCGCATCCGCAATGGCGTGCAGCAGTACATCTGCATCAGAATGTCCCAATAAACCCTTTTCATAGGGGATTTTCACGCCGCCAATGATACAATCTCTACCTTCTGCTAATTTATGCACATCGTAACCGGAGCCGATTCTCATGCTTTTCTCCTTTCAATATATGCCGTAGGGAGAAGAAATTCTCCCTACGATTCAATGTCCCTTGTGTTTTTTCAGACGCTTTGCCTGCCGCAAGCGAAACCTTCGCTCTGTCTCCGCCAGTTTTTCTGCTTTATTTCTGGCTTTGCGTTCTGTTTTCTGTTCCTCCCGCAGGGCAGCCAATGCCTGCTGCGCCTTTGTGCCAACGCCTTTTCCCTTCGTCTGCTTTCTGACTTCTCTCTGCATCCGCTTTGGATTTTTTCGTTCTACTGCGCAGGGCGCGCTATCCGTACTCCCAAAGCGCAGCTGTTTCCAATTCTGTAGCAAAAACGCCAACACCTCATACTCCTTTGGTTCTGCACCGAAAACCATCCGTGCCGCCTCCAGATTTCGTCCCTCCTGCCGTTGGTATACCCCACACCAGAAAGGCTCTTCAAAAAACACTGTAAACACCACTGCAACTTTTTCCATGTTGCTCCCTCCTTTTTTCAATACAAAGAAAGGACGACCATCGTATGCAGGTCATACTCTGGATGGAGGGCTACTGAGGGAATTTCCCTGCTCGGACTACCAACCGAACTGTGTTTTTATCTTTGTTTTTCCAATATAATCCGATTTTCTCCTTCTGTCAACCACATATTGCCTCGGATTTTTTTCATACCGGCTTAAGCGCATAAAAAAAGAGAGCCTTTTCAGACTCTCGAAGCTAGGGTAGCAGGATTCGAACCTGCGAATGACGGAATCAGAATCCGTTGCCTTACCACTTGGCGATACCCCAGTATAGTAGCGGAGAAGGGATTTGAACCCCTGACACTGCGGGTATGAACCGCATGCTCTAGCCAACTGAGCTACTCCGCCATAAGAAAGTGGAAGTTACAGGGCTCGAACCTGTGACCCTCTGCTTGTAAGGCAGATGCTCTCCCAGCTGA
>OHAS01000347.1_pt1 | contig 39489 bp, 57 predicted proteins | sample 1577131 | NCBI WGS metagenome assembly OHAS01 (sample SAMEA3541566, study PRJEB24748) | human gut metagenome | biome: human gut; feature: human-associated habitat; material: faeces | place: China | collected 2012 | reverse complement strand
GGACTTCGTCGACTGGCTCAAAAAGTTCCATATAGTCCATTTCTACACTCTCCCTGTGGTATAATTATTTTATCGATATTAGGTGGCACGTTTCCAAGGGAGCGTGCTTTTTATTAATTCCATTAAACTTACTCCAAACGTGCAATAACATTATTTTGATAAAACAAGGTGCCTTCAGAACTTGTTAATTTGCAGTATTCATACCGTCTACCCCATATTTTGCTATATGGTACTTCTTCGTTATTTTCATCAAAATATTTAATCGTATGGAGTCGTTGTCCTCTCCAACATTTAAAATGAACTTTCAAACCGTCCTTAAATAATATTTCGCCTTCTGTATCAAAATTCATACTTACACCACCCAACTTAAAACCATTAGCATTGTCATACAAACAATTATTGTGATAGTAACGTAACCTACACTCGTTATTAGTTCTAAAAGCCTAACTTTATCTTCATACTCAATCAAATAAACTAAGTAACTTGATATCATAAACGTTACTCCTAACACAATCATTCCGTTAATGATTAATTCTTTCATTGTTTTCCCCCTCACAAGTACGTTTTTTTATTACTCTAAATGACTCAAAATACCAATCGCAACTACTACCGACGCTGAAGCAACACTTACAACTCCGCCTATTCCTATTAGATAAAAGCCTGCTCCATATACACCAGCTGCATCAAGTACGTATCCAGTAATAACTCCAATCATGCTTATTACTGAAATTGTTGTTAATAACAAAACTAAATTCTTTTTCATGCTTTAAATTCCTTTCTTTGTTTGAAAATTGTATACGAATATATTTTCTTTCTAGTTCCCCAAACATTTTTATCTGCATTAATATAGTTACTGATTGTTGTTTGGTTTCTATTGAAATACCTAGCAAGTTCACTTCTGTTTGCGAATTTCTTTATCTCGTTTGTTTCTGTATCAACTACATAAAAGGATTTAGTCCTTCGGTAGTATTCTTCTACAACATCATCTATACCTAATATCTCAGCATTTTTTCTTGTGTAATTAAGCTTGTACCATCGAAAGACTGTTGACGGTGGCACATCATCTTGTATTGCTTCTACCATATCCTTGATATCTTTTTGAGATACCATTGTTTTAACTGATTCTGGCTTTCTGACTTCCAGTATCATTTGCCATGCTGTAGTCAATGATTTAGGTAATTCGTTTATATGATCGTCCCACTCTGCTATAGGTCGCCATCTCTCAAGGCTTTTGATTGCTTCCATGAGTTCCATTCTTGTTCTTCCTCCGTTTCTTCTTCGTTTTCTTCCATTACTTCAATAATTTCGTTTATTGAATGCCTACATTCTGTCTCAACTCTGAATAAAGGCCAATCTTCTGGCCTGTCAAATGCATGTAGTGTATCAAATCCAATCACTCTTACTTTTTCTTTTCCATCTCTTACATAGCCTTTATACGTTACTCCACCATGAACTTCTATATACTCTTCTTTTCCGTCTTTCCAATTTTCAGGTAGTTCTGCATAACCATTTAATCCTAAAAGTGGATTTAAGATTATGAAATATCTAAGTCCTTTATATTTACTTATTTTCAATGGTTCTAAATCAATTGTCCCGCATTCTTCCATTTTTAAGCTCTCCTATCGTTTTATTGTTATACCGGTATAAATACCTTGCCACGCCCTCAAAACGTGTGACCATCTCAAATCATGTGGATGCAAGGCAGTGTTACAGTCACACACGAAGAATATAATGCACGGAGGATTTTACTCCTTCCAAAATTTATTTGTGACTGTAACTATTGTGTATTTAAAAGATTAAGTAGGTTTAATAACCCTAATGGTAGTAATAATTGCTAATTTGCTACGCATGAATTAATGAGGAGGAATTTTCACATCCTTTCGATTTGACTTTTTTTGTTTGGAGGTTGTAGCTCATCAACAAAATTACTACCTATGACTTAGCATCCTGCGACAGATGCTAAGCCTGATTCGATTCTTAAAATCGTGGCAAATCAATCTAACTCGATTCTGCTTATATGCTTCATAACAATACTTAAAATTTTTCCGATTTCTCTAAAATCTTCAAATTTAATATAATCTTCATCTTCAATTTCCCAGTTATCTTCATAGTATCTTTCAATAGATATAGTTTGTTGTTTGTAGTAAATTCTCACTTCATCTAAAATTGTTTCATCAAACAATTTATCGTCATCATAACGGTCTTTACGATCAATAGCATCAATTCTCAAATCTCGACCGTAAATATCTGGGTATTTTCTGTTTAATTCTGTATACATATTTATAAAATTTTCATTCATCCCATATACCTCATTTCAGACTATTCTTACACTGCGAATATAATATTTATTCATAATCATTATATTTTTCTGATTCAATAGAAATTTGTTCCGATTCAAATTCACTTTGATCTGTATATCTTGCTTGTAATAGATCAAGTTTTTGTTCTTTTACTGCTAATTCAAAGCATTTTAATACTTGATCTAGAGAAACTCCTCTTTTTTCTGCTAAATCTATAGCATTTATTAAAATATCATTCGCATAAATATGAGTTTGATCACTCATATTTTCTATTGTTATACCTTCCATACCTCTCATCATTGCTATACCTCTCTTCTTATTAGTTGTATTCTCAACATTACTTTAAATTCCTATAAAATCTTCCACATCATAATCAACGCTTTGCATCACGTCATAAAATTCAACTATCTGCTTACCTTTACGATTGATACGCTCGTGCCTTGTGTTTACGTTTTTAGTCAATCCATAGATTTTCATTTTAAAGTCATTGGTTCGTGGCACTACTACTTCAACAGGTACACCGTATTTTCTAGCAAACAAATTAAATCTCAACTTGGCAGCAGTATCGGCTCCAAATTGTGTATTAATGCTAGGCTTAACATCATATACATGCTTAATTTTTCCTTCTCTATCGAAAACTACAAAATCTGGAGCATAACTAATCCTGGTTAAATTAACACCACCCATAGCTACTTTATCTTTAATTACGTAACTAGGATGAACTTCGTATTTATACCCGCTATTCTGGATAAAATTTTCATAGAATTTAGCTTCTTTTTGACTGTCAAAAGTAAAACTACCAACCGTTACTTTTTTTGCTGTATGGTTCATTTTGACGCTCTTCTAACGTGATGTTTTTCTTCAAACTTTTGGATGATTTCTTCTTTTCCATCTTTTTTACCTTTTTCGTAAGAAATACTGCACGATTCATTGATAGTAGTCTTGGCTTCCTCTATTTTCTTATCAAAAATTTCAGCAGCTTTTTGAAAACTTGTAACGTTCTCTCCACTTTTTCCAGTTTCTCTAGCCCATGCTACAATTGCTCTTCCAAAATCAGGAAAATAACGTTTCTTTTCTACACGTTTACCATTTTTATTAATTCCTAATTGTTTTACTAAAATAGCTGTATTGTAACTATTGTCAGTAATATAATAGGTTTCATCTAATTTGATATTAATTTCCATATTACTCTGCCTTTCTTTGCTTGTTTGATTCTTCAAACCATACTCTAGCCATTGGTGCATATTGCATACGTGCTTCGTTTAACTTCTTAACTAGTTCAGTTGTGTTTTTTAATTTCATATCTTTAGCAATATCATCAAATGTAAAACCATCACTGATTTTTAATAATGCTTGTCGTACATTGAAACCTGATTCATTCTCATATTTTTCTTGAATTAAGAATTTATCAACTATATCTGCTGTAATATCTTCATCTTGATTAATTACTTGATCCAAGCCCAAATTCAATGCTGATTGTCCATTAGGCTTACTTTGCCAAACACCATTTGTATCTTTTTCATAAGTAGTTACATCTTCTCCAGTTTCAATATCTTTTTGAACCGTATAATGTACAATTGCAGATTCAATCATGATACGTACTGCACCATCATTTTTTAACGTTCTTAACTCATCAATTTGCTTGTCCAAATTAGAACCAGATGTCTTTATCTTGATAACCACTTCATCTTTATTTGTCACTTGTAAACTATCGATCTCACTATAAAAATTTAAACTCATTTCTAATTCTCCTTAACTAACTGTTTCTTATGAGCCTGTTCATAAAGAGTTGCTAACTCTACTTGTTTCTTTTCAAATTCAGTAGCTTCTTTCAATTTCCCTTGATATTTAATCTGTAGTTGCAAGATAAACTCTTCACCATCTTCAATGAATTTCCAACCTTGCAACTTCTCTAGTTCAGCTACTGAAATTGCATCCCATACTGCTTCAATTCTTTTGTCGTTATACATCTTGATAAATTTTTCTATTTTTGCTTTTACAATTGGTTGTTTATCTGATGTATTTTCTACTATTCTCTTTATTAATCTCGTATAGTAGGACGCTTTATTTAAATAAACTTCAACTGCTTTTGATCGTTGATAACTATTTTCAAGCATGATTGCTTGAAATTCGTTATAGTCCATATAACTCATGTAGCTTCACTGCTCTCTTTAAAGAACATATACTTTCCGTCAAAGTAATAATTTATATCTCCAAGTTGACCTTCACGATTTTTCTTGACTGATAGCCTTACTATTGACTTATTTTCTTCATCAGGACGATACAAAAAAGCAACCACATTACTATCTTGTTCAATGCTCCCTGATTCTCGTAAATCAGATAATAATAATTCCTTTCGCTTTTCAGATTCTCGATTTAATTGTGATAATGCTATAACTGGCACATTAAATTCGTTAGCAATTATTTTTAGTTCTCGTGTTATCTGCCCAACTTGTAGCCAACGATCTTGACGATTATTAACTTTAACTAAACCGATATAATCAATGATTGCTACATACTTATTAGGTTTAGCTTTGGATGCATTCTTTCTGATCACACCAAGAATTCCACCAAGATTCAGGATCCTATCATATATTCTCAACTTATGACTTTTCACCCAATCAATTCCATTTGTTACCATAGAACTAAAAGCTAGATCTAAGTTATTTGAAGGATTTTTCAATTTCTGACTATCAACATTTGCACTCCTCGAAATGAAACGATTAAGCATCTCACGTTTGTTCATTTCCAAGGTAAAGAAATCCACTTGAACTTCTGGATCACTCATCATAATTTGATATGCAAGATTAACCGCATAGGCAGTCTTACCTACTGCAGGTCTAGCACCAATTGTAAAAAGCATAGATCCATACAACCCGCCAGCTAATAAATCATCTAACCTTTTAAAACTCTTGATTCCTGCTGGTTGATTAGTTGCTAGCCTTTCCTGTAGTTCTTCAATTGCTCCATCAAGTTCCCCATTGTCATCTTCTTCATCAATTTTTGATAACTCAGAAATTGCTTCTGATAGATTAGCTAGTTCCTGTTTTCTTGGTGACTGTTTATAAACATCCATGCTAAGCTCTAAATTACGTTGAGCATACATCTTGTGTAGTGACTTAACATCATTATCAAAATTAGCATCCGTTACAAATTGTCCTTGTAAATCCACTAAATGCTTATATTCAATACTTCCGTCATTAGCCATCTCAGAATAGATATTAAACAGAGTACGCTCTTGAACTTCTAACTTTTGAATGGCTTCTACAATGTTTCTTAATCTGATATCTTCAAACCACTCATAATTAATGAATGTACTATCTGCTAAATCAGGTTTATTCAGTAGGGCTTCCACCACCCTTAACTCTATTTCGTTCAAGTCTTTCTAGCTCCTCTCTTATAGCTGCATTTCCTTTAGTATCACTTTCGTATATTTCCGGATGTTCAGATGCATATAATCTAAGTTGATACAATCGTTCCTCTTCTTCTGTTCGCTCTGGGCGGCGGGCGGAACTGGTGTTACTTTTCTTTTTTTGTGGTTCAGGCAAGCCTTCCTTTGCTTCTTGTAAGTAATTATCAAAGTGACTTAATGCAAACAATGTATTAGGTCTTAAATACTCTTTCATTTCAGTATCTTTCCACTTACTAGCTTTAAAAGTAACTACCTTAGCTATATCTTCTTTAGTAAAACCTTCATTTAACCTTGCATTAATATATTTTTTAAATAATGCTTTGCTACTAAAGTTTTTTCCAGTTATTTCATTAAACCAACTAATAAATTTATCGTAATCAAATCTATCTTTTTTATTTCCTTTATCTACTTCACTATTTATATTATTAATACTTGTAATATTATCCTTGCCGTCTACGACAATACCCCCCTTGTCGTTCACGTCAATACCCCTATTGCCGTTAGCATTAATAGGTGTTGAAATTGGATATAATCTTCTCTCTTGAATCTCTTTTGAGTTCTCTTTATAGATCATTTCGACTTTTAAATAACCCAACTCTTTTAATAAGTTTATCCATTTAGATATTCTTGTAATTGGCCTATCGTACAGCTCTGCAAAATACTTATTACTAGCTTTGCAGTATCCATATTTATTAGATAAAGCCGTTATTTCACTGTATAAGACTTTGCAATCAGCATGTTTCTTTAACCTTTTATCATACCTAACATCAGCAGTTAAAATAGAATAGTAATTAGGTCTTTCCGTCATTTATTACACCTCCATTTCTAAAGGGCTTCTCACCCTTTCGGCAGTCTTAGCTTACTGGCTCTCGTAATTTCCTTTAACACCCAGCTTTTTCAGTGTTCCAGCATCAAGTTTTATTCCATTGACTGGGACATGATAGAGTTCTGCAAACTTCTCAGCTCCTAGCTGGTGGTAATTCTCATGATGTGTCCTACATAGTGGCATTACATGCTTTTGTGTATGGTCTACTTTTCTTCTATCAACACCCATTCCTACAGTATCTAAGTGATGAATGTCAGCAGAATCTCCGCAAACTAAACATTTTCTATGCCTGCAGCACTGATAAATAAAGTACTGTTCTTCTCGTGGTAGTTGTTTGTAGCCCTCCTTAAAAGGAACATTCCACTCAAACATGAAATCAATGACTAAATCTATTAGTGTGTTTACATCACTCACACTTGTCTTGGAGTTATCAGATAAACTAATCTCTCTACCTGTGTATTCAGAATATTGCAAGTAAAACATATCTTTGATGTATTCCAACGGCATTACAGACCATTGAACAATGTCATTTATCAAAGCAAAGAATAATCTTCTCTGTTTTGCTCTAAGTTTCCGTCTATCCGCTAGTTCCCAATCAATATAGAATTCATCCTTAGAACCGCTAACTGTTTCTATGTGATCCAGATTTAACGGTTCTATTGGTTTCACTGCTATCCATTCTTCGTCGTCATGAAAGAACCTGTACGCTCTAGCTCTCTCCATGTTCTAGCTCCTAGAATGGCAAGTCCTTGTCTGGAATATCTATTGTTGTTGAGTTCTTTGCGAATGGATCAGTATTTTCCAATGTAGTTTGTTCAAACGGATTCGTTGTTGCTTGTTTTGATTGATTAGAGTTTCCAAATGGATTTGTACTTGTTTCAGCTGCTTTTTTAGTCCCATTTGGTCTGAACACTCCATTGGGTTCACTCTTTTCTTTAATTAATTGTTGACTTTTAACAGCTAGATGATAATTGCCATTGTTTCCTTCTTCCCAGTCAACATTAATATTTAATTGCTTACCTTTAATACCTTTTACAAATCTTTCTAACGTCATGTTGAAATTAGTTCCGTCTGGGAAACCTAAAGCTGCAGTTAATGTATTGAATCTTTTTAGTGAAAGTTGCATAGCTTCTTCTGAGCTTTCATCCCACACTATGTTGTGCCATTTAATTGATCCACCAGCATACTTACCATCTAGAACTTCATAGTCTAAGACAGCCATCTCTTTACCTGTTTTAGACTTCTTAGCAACTGAACTATCCATGATCTTTACGTTATAACTTCCTGCTTCTTCTACCATCTTTCCAAAAACTTTACTTGTATCACTTGTAAATCCAAAACTCATTTTATTTCTCCTCTACTTTCTTTTCTTCTTTAACTTCTAATAATTCTTCTGCGTGCATCAAAGTTCTATCGTCTATTCTGTTTTTACCTTGATTGCCTTGTTCAGGATCACAATCTATCCACCGACTGCCATCCTTTTTATAGATACGCCCCACGAAATCAAACATTGACGTAAATGCATTGAACGTTTTGTCATTCATATCTGGGCTAAACCTACCGTTTCCAAGACTTCCACCATTATCAATCTGATGTGCTGTTGCTAGTACTGTTACACCGCTGTTTCTTAAATACATCCCTAACTGTCTAAACCACAACTGCAACTTCTGATAATTCTGTCGTCCGTCTTTAGAACGTCCATCAATATTCTCTAGCACTAGATTTTGCAATGATGACATATTGTCTAAACAGATAACGTCATATTTTTTGCTATCAACAGCTCTTGCAACCATTTTTTGCACTAATTCCTGAATCATTGGTCCGTCTGCTTGTTCCAAGATTCCAATATCTGTATCTTTCCTACCACGTACAACATTGGTAGACATATCAAATGACATCAGTAACTTTTTTCCTTCAAACTGATTTAAGAGGCTTGTTTTCCCTGTCCCACCAGCTCCATATACAAAATACAGATATGGCTGTTTAGGAATCTCACCATTTTCATAAAATTTCAACCCTTATCACTCCTTTCCTTTATCCTTACTCCACATCCATACACTATCTTTGCTGACTTTTTCAGCTAACTTCATCAACTCAATATCCTTTTTAGTCATTCTTAATCCTCCGTCTTGATTACTATCTTGTCTGGTTGTTCTTGAATTTGAACACCATTAATGACTTCTCCAGTATTAGTATTTACGACCTTACTTCCAATAATTGATAAACCATCTAAACCTTTTTTAGCTGCATCCTTAAACAACTTCTTTTCTAACTTAGGTACGCTTGTTACAAACTCTGTGTCTTTTAATGCATCAACTAATTTGTTTTCTTCATAAATCCACTTAGGCTGTTGTTTCCTTGAAGATAATTTGCCATTAGGACTACTGAATTTAAATTTAGGTTTCTTATCCCTTTCATTTGTAAAGTACTCTTGCAATAACCCTTCAAAATATTCTTTAGACTCATTAGCCTTAGAATTTTCATGTTCTAACCATTCATCAATGCGTTCGTGGTTTTTATCTGCTAGTTTCTTGTTTTGATCTATTGTTTTATTTACTTCTCTTAGCTTGTATAAAGCCCAATCTGCTTTTTCTGGACTATCCACAATAAATCTATCTTCTTCAACTTCTACTTGTTCTAATTCTTCTATTTCAGCCATCTCTTTACGCTCCTTGCCTTTGTTTTAATTGCATTTCCAGTAAATTCATCATTACTCTAGTTTTAACTTTATCTTTCTCATTCAAATCGTCTTTATTAAGAAAATAAAAGCTTCTAACTAGCCTATACCTATCTTCTACTGTGTCTATAAATTTCATGATTTTTGTTATATAATAATAATTAGGTTTTATATTTTTGTTTTCAGTGGCTGCAACCACTGAATTTTTTTGTTCTGCCACAATCTCACCTCCTTTAAATCATCATTTCTTCAATGATCCAAACTTTACCACTACCACAAACCGGACAATGTTCTACATCATTAGCATCCATTCCATAAACTTCAAAAATCACATTGCAGTTGTCACATTTAAAACGACCACCGTCGTCAACATTTAAAGTTAAATCTTCTTTCATTTTGTATCATCATCCCAATCAAAGAACTCGCCTTTTCTAATCGATCTGATAATTTCATTAATTGCATATCCTGCAAGTACGGATAAAGCGATTAACGTCCAATATGCTGCATTAGTTAATTCAATCATCTTAATCATCCTTTCTTCTTTTATTCCATCTATACAAATCAACACTCCCTGCGTACGCTATGCATAGCAGAATACCGTAAATACACCACATCTTTAATTCCTCCAATTCGTGAATAAATCCTTGAGCCAACTAACCAAAACAAAAATTATTACATAAGCTATACACGCTACAATCACTGCTAAAACTGGTTCCATTAAATTTCCTACTTTGCTTTAATTTATTTAAACTTATCCCTGTTTAAAGGGACGAATATTTGCTAACATCTTCTTTTACTTATTTACTTTCTAAAAACTTGTCTAAATCTTCAGCTCTGAACTGAACAACCCCACCAGCTGTTAGTTCAATATCCTGAAGATTTTTATTTCTTTTTCTCCACCTATAAAATGTTGTTGGAGATACACCACAGTGCTTAGCTGCTTCTGTTATGTTTAATAACTTATTCTTATTACTATCTTGATTTGTTCTTCTAACGACTCTTTCAGCAATCATCTCTAAATCTTCATCTGAAAGTTCGATATTATAAGTAGCTGTTACAATCATTTACACCACCTACCTTATTTTTAAATCTGCTTTGCTAACCTAAATTTATTAATCTCAGCCTCAATCAACGCTGCTCCGTATTGCGTATACTCCCAACGCGGGAACCCGTTATCATTTAAGGCCTTACGACAGTAGATGTTCTCATTTGAGAATCGTGGCTTGATATGCAACTCATTAGCGATTTCACCAATCTTCATGATCCACTCTTCACTTAAACCCAAGTTAAAAGCTATCGCACTAGCTGTGTAATACTTGCCACTGTATTTAACTGGTTCTTGTACTGTTAATTGTTGTGGTTGTTCTAATACTGGTTTTATATTATTGTTTTCTAGTAGTTCTCTAATAAACATCTCGCCTTTAGTAGTCCACTTGAGTGAACGTCTACCTTCTGGCATATAGATTTCATAACCAACCAATCCATCATTTGCGAACTTCTGATAAATGAACCATTTGTTGCCTCGTTTATAGATAACGCCTTTCCCATGCAGAAACTTATTCAATTCTCTTCCACTCATACCGTACTCTTTAGCAATTTCGGTAATCGTGATAAGCCCTTTATTGCTTAAGTAGCGGTCGTACTTGTCTGCTTTTGGCTGCAGTGCTTCTATTTGTTTATCTTTAGCATTTAATTGTTCAGCTGCTTGTTGTAACAAATCAGCTAAGCCTTGGCGATTGATAACATCATCAGCTTTCTCATCTGTCATATAAGCTCCATGTTTGCGAATAGAAGGTAGAACTTCATGAGTTACCCAGTATTGAAATTTTTCAGCAACCGAATTATTAGCTTTGATTGCTAATGTATAGAAGTCAGGTTCGCTGATATAATCGCCTTTCTCCACTTGTGGAGAATTTAAATACTTTCTAACTCGCTCCCACCTAACATACTTATTACTGTTTTTTTCCAGAAAAATACCCAATCCAACAGCTGATTGTTCAACATCAAAATAAATCTCTCCATTTATTTCTTTTATCTTCAAATCGACATCGCCATTACTGAATTTAAGTTCATTCATACTAACATCTCCTTCTTAATACTCATTAATGAGTATTTTTATTTCAAAAAAATGCAATCTATAGGCATATTATAGACACTACACATTTTTCTAATCATCGAAAGCTTTATTTTGCTTTCATCTTTCTCATAATCAGATAAGGTTTGATAACTAATCCCTATCTTTTTAGCCGCTTCCTTTTGTGTCAAACCAGCGTTGACTCTAGCAGCTTTTAATGTAATTTTAGGCACTTTAATCATCTCTCTTTCTATTTAATTTGTTTATCTCCTAGTGAAAGGAGGTGTACTTTTATGAATAATATGTTGTCAAATAAACAAATAGCTCATGACTTAGCTATTGCTTTTGTTTCTGCTAAATTATCTAAAGAAACATACATCTCATCTGATATATCTGTTATTACAGCTTATGAAGATGCTTATTCTGATTTTTTGCGACTATTAAATAAAATCAGAACCGTTAGATAATGTTTTTATATGCTTCACATAAAGAAATTATAGTATTAATTATTTTACTTTCGGCTATAATGTCTTCTTTTTGTGAGGCGTTTTTTAATTCGTTAATACTTGTACTAATTAAATCAGTAATATCTTCTTTCATTTTTAATCATCTCTCTTTCTAAAATAATCCAAGCTGACGTCTAATGCGTCTGCTATTTTGCACATATTTTTAAATGAAGGCTCAACACCGTCTTTATAACTTTGTAAAGTTGTTTGTCCAATTCCTGTTAATTTACTTAATTTATATCTTGTTATATTTTTAGATTTAAGCAATTCTTCTAACTGATCCCACACATCTACCACCACCCTATATATAGTGTTATATACATTTGATTACTACAACATATTGTAGTAAAATAAGTATTAGCAAATAGACAGCCTCCTAAAAATGTTTATTTGCTAATTTTTTCGAAAGAAGGTTTTAATCATTCATATTCAACTTAACATTTCATTAATCTTATCTATTATCGCTACTATAATTACTATCATCAATGCTACAATAACCGCATTGAATTTCATGAGAACTAGATCTAGACTAGTCTTATTATCAAGTTTGCATGATTCAACACAATTTATTGCTCCAGGGCAAATAAAAATCAAATATTTAAAGAATAAGAAGGAAACCTACCAAGATTTGCCTGCCGGAATTCTTGTACATCTATCATTTTTAAATCCTTCTCCTCACGATATTGCTTTTTTTCAACTAGGATTTCATACTCAAGATAAAGTTATAGAAGCTTATACTCAAAAATCTGTCAGCTATCTTTCAGCTGATAATTTAAATTTTATATATACATTTCCTAACAGTGGATATATGGCAGATTTAAATATGCCTTTAAGACCATATGGAATTTTTAAAGCTAATTCTTATGTTGCATTTGATTTCTTTATGCCGATTAGAGTTGATGATGATCGTCTTCCTAAATGTGTAACTTTCAAAATCAGATATGCAGTTTCTAAATTTCCTTATTTTGGTAAAAAATCTCGATTTAAAACTTGCAAATTAAAAATTGATACTTCTACTTATTTTGAAACAATCCAAGAATTGCAGAAACAAGTGCAACAATTGACAAAAACAAAACTAAATTATCCATCTAAATCACCTCATCATCTTAAAAAATAGTTTATCGAAGTTTCAAAAAATTAGACTCATATTTAATTAAGTTATACGCATATTGAAGACTTGCATACGCTTGTTCGTGTGTTAAGTCTTTTTCTTTTAGTAAATTAACAATTTCAGTTCCTACCTTATCAATATCACTTCCAAATAAATCTGATACCTTATCGTTTTCATGTTTGAATTGTTTTAAATAGTATTCTCTTGCTGTTTCTTCTTTCATAGCTCACGCCTCCTATTTTTCTTAAATTCCACTCTATCTAGTCCGTTAAAGTAATAGACATGAATTCTTTTTTGTTTAAGATACAAGCCCAACCATCTACTCTGAAATACACTGAATGATTAAACCAATTATCCATTAAATCATCTGCTAACTTGTCTATTTTTTCCTTTAAAGTCTCTCTTACTATTTCTGGAAACTCAGGAGATTCTATTGTTCCTTTAGTCGTTTGAATAACAATCTTCATTCCTGCATCGATCTCCTATTTTATGATTAACCATGCTATTAAAACTATAATTACTATTGTTGGTAAAATTCCAACTTGAATATTTATCTTCACATTATATTTACCATTTTTAGTTGTCTTGGTGTAATCAAAATTACCTAATAAAAACTTTTTCCAGTTCATATTTTTGTGCTGTTATGATAAAATGTACACTAAAGATAAGGGTTATCACCCCTTTCTTTAGCTGTTCTGGATTAAGTTTCTAACTAACGTTTGAACTTAACCTCTATTTCAATTGAAATCAGTTCCCATAATTTCAATTTTATTTTGAAGAAGAAATCTTTAATTGGTTTCTTCTTTTTTTGTACATTCTTCATAACTCTCTCCTTTCTTTAGTTTTCGTAAAGCCCTTATCAACCTTACATGTATATTATAATACTCATTAATGCGTATTTCAACTATTTTTTCGTTTTTTTTGCCGTTTTTTTCAAATTAATGCGAAAAAATGTTATAATTAATGCATAATTTAAGTAAAGGACGGTAAGATACTATGCCAAGAACGGAATTAACCCCACAAGATAAAGAATACAAAAAAGTTATTTCGGCTACTCTTAATGAGTTATTACAATTATCTGGTAAAAAGCAAATTGATATAACTAGACAAACTGGTATTCCCGCAAGTACATTAACTGGTTATTTTAAAGGCACACGTTTGCCGTCCCCAGTTAACGTTCAGAAACTAGCTGATTTTTTTAATGTTTTAAAGTCAGATGTTGACCCACGATTCAAAAAAATCAGTGAGAGTGATACTGACGGTTTGAGGATTAGACTATTATCTAAATACGAAAAACTTAATACTGAAAATAAAAAGAAAGTAGTTGATTATGCTGACAACAAACTTAAAGACCAAAAACGTCAGCAAAACAAAATCCACCCTATTAATGAAAATGATAATACATATTACGTTGACGTTCTTGGCTCTGTATCTGCTGGGACTGGTGAATGGCTGACTGATGAACAACATGAAGAAGTTATGGTTAACAACGAACCACCTGCACATGATTTTGCCTTGCGTGTAAATGGAGATTCCATGACCCCTACTTTCTCTGACGGTCAAATTATTTATGTTAATAAGATATATGATACTGACGAAGTAAGAAATAACCAGTTTGTTATTGCTGAATTGAACGGAAATTCTTACGTCAAAAAAATTGTTTTTGATAACAATAGAAAAGATTGTCAGTTGATTTCTCTAAATAAAGAATACAACCCTATTAATGTTACAAAAGATGATGAGTTTAAGATTGTTGGATTGGTTGTGATTTAGAAAGGACGTGATTTAATGAGTATAGATCCTAATTTAGTGAAAGAACTTAATGATTTTTTACCTAGTTCTACAAAGGAAAAACTACTTAATCCATCTGCTGGTGTTATTGGTCAAGGTATCGCCGGAATGTTACTCTGGGTATTTCAAAAGCCCTTGAAATTTGGAATTGTAAAAAAATATGAATTTGACAAATTATCTATCAGTCTTGCAGAAGGTATTAGTAAAATAGCTTCCGAAAATTTAACTAATGAAAAAAGTGGCTTATTCTTTAAAACTTTACAGGAATCCATTTATTCAATGGATAGTGATGATTTGAGATATATGTTTTCAAATTTAGCAACTAATACCTTAGATAAAAATAATGTTGATTCCATTTCACCTAGATTTGTCACTATATTAGCTAACTTATCCCCAAAGGATGCACTCTTTTTAAAAAAATTTAAAAAGGATAATATTTTAAATTCATCTATTCCTTCTGGTGATTTACTTTTTAAAAGTAACACTAATTTTGCTTTAGTGAAGAAAGATTTAGTAATCAGTGAGGATAATAACATTACTATCTCCGTTTCTGAAATTTTAGATAATTTAAAGTCTTTAGGAATTTTAACTGTTGAAAAACAAACAATCAGTACTCGTTTAATACCAGGACTATCCGCTTTAGAACATTTAGCAATTTCTGAATATGAAGAAGAAGAAAAAAAGCCAGGCTTGCGTATCACTATTGGTGTACCTGATAACTCAAAACTGACTTTTGAAAAATCTGAAATCAGATTAACTGAACTAGGAAAAAGTTTTTTAGAACTTGTCCTTTGATATTTTATTATCAATTACTGCTAAAATTTTTTTCTCTGTTTCAGAAATAACATTTGTTATTAATCCTGCAAATATTTTAAATATAAAAAGCATTACAATTATTGTAACTACAACACTAATTAATGATGAAACTAATATTATTTTAACCATACCATCACCTGCTTTTTACCTTTATTGTAACACATGTAAAGTATAGTTATTAAGTATTAAATTATAAGCTATTTGACCCTTTTGTTATAACTTGTTATAATTAATCTGAGGTGATTTATATGACACAAATTAAAGTTAGAAATATTGGCAATAGTGTTGGCATCATTTTACCTAAAGAATTAGGATTAATTAACGGTGATATTATTCAGGCTGAGAAGAAAGGTAATTTATTTGTTCTTGATACTTCTAAAACCGCTAGAGAACATGATAAAAAATTGATAGAAGATAGCTTTGCAGACTTTGAAAAGGAATTAATTGTATCAGAAACAAAAATGAAAGATATTTTTGGAAAATATGGGTGGCAATAATGAAAGAATATAACTTAGTTTACGCTAAAAGCTTTGCTGATAGTTTAAGCAAATTAATTAATACGTGGGAAAATGAATTATTTTTGTCACCAGAAACTATCAATAAATTTGTAGGCAATATTCAAAAATCTTTAGAACTTGCTACTGTATTTCCAGAAATGTATGAAGAAGTATCGTCTAAATATGGATTTTCAGTTAAAACTTACCGTATTGTAATTGGTAAAAGTTATGCTATTTTTTATAGAATTGACGAAAAAAATAATAATATTTTAGTTGGTAGAATTTTCCAATCTAAGCAAATGAAATTAGAATTTTAGCGAACCCGTCAAAAATCGACGGGTTTAAAAAGAACTTAAAAAGAACATACATTCATTTTGACCAATACACTGAAGTCATTAAAAGCTGTGTGTTGCTAACATCTTCTTTTTACTTTCAATTTAATTTTGGAGGTAAATATTATGGCAACATTTAGAAAATACAAAACAAAGAAAGGCATGTTGTGGCGTTATCAGATTTTAGTTGGTACTGATACAGTAACTGGTAAACGTAAGTATAAAACTAAAGGTGGTTTCTACACAAAGAAAGAGGCCAAATTAGCAGCTGATGAAGTAGAGAAAAAAATAAATAACCCTAACTTTCTAGACAACGAGAATATAACTTTTGGTGAAGTGTATGAACGTTGGATAGCCAATTATAAATTAACTGTTAAAGAGTCCTCTTTTTATACTGTTGAACTACAGTATAAATCTAAGATACTTCCTATTTTAGGAAATAAAAAAATTAACCAAATCACAACAATTGAATGTCAGGACTTGATTAATCATTGGTACTCTATTCCCTTGAAGAACTATAAAGCTATATTCAATTTAATAACTAGAATTTTCAAATACGCTAAACAGTTAAAAATAGTAACAGATGATCCCACGTCATCAGTTATTATTCCTAAAGCTAGCAGGCAATTTAGTAACTTAGAATATTCTAGAAATTATTATACCAGAGATGAACTAAAAACGTTCCTTGAATATGCTGAGAAACATGAAAAATATAAAATCTACGTACTTTTTAGATTATTAGCTTTCTCTGGTATACGTAAAAGTGAGGCTTTAGCTTTAACATGGAATGATATTAATTTTGATAAGGCACAAATTACAATCAACAAAACTATAATACTGGTATCTAAAGTTAAAGTTACAACCCCAAAAACGAAAAGTAGTAATAGAACTGTTTTTATTGATAAAAAGACATTATCTATTTTGAGTGAATGGAGACTGAGGCAAAAGAAAGAACTACTACAAAAAGGGTTCAATGCTTTATCTCCTAATCAGCTTATTTTTCCTGACAAAAATAATCACTACATTATTCCTACCACAATTAGTAAGATGATGAATAGAGTTTCAGAAGGTAGTAACTTACACCATATAACAGTTCATGGTTTAAGGCATACTTATGCGACTTTAGCTGCACAAGGTGGTATGTCAGTTAAGCAACTTCAAGCCCAATTAGGACATTCTAAAGTTGAAATTACGTTAGATGTTTACACTTCAATTACTGATGAGCAACGTAAAGATACTGCCAATCAATATACTTCCTTTGTTAATTTCTAACAAAAAATGTGCATACTTGATGCATACTTTTTTGATATTTTGAGAAATATATAATTGCATTTAAATGTTTCAAATATCGCAAAAGCATTATTAAATCAACGGTTATGAAATGTTGTGGAATGCTGTGAAATGTCATTTCAAAAAACAACTAAATTTATAATCTTTTTTCATGAAAAAAGCAGCAAGACGAACTTGCTGCTTTTTATTATGGTTATCTTCTTTTTTCAAACTTAGATAGTTGTCCTCTAAATTCAGCACGATATTTTCTAACATCAGAGGCATCGCTCTTCACATAAGAATCTACTTTTTCATTATGTTCAACTTTATCTAAACCAATCAATTCTTCTTCACTTGTAACTCTCATTTTAACTAATTTTTTACAACAAACTACTAAAATCGTAGATAAAATGATTACAAAAATAATTGTACAAACAGTTCCTAAAACTTGAATTAAAAACAAGTGCACCCCACCATATAATAATCCACTCTCAGAAATGTTTGAGTTTATTGCTTTATTTGCAAACACGCCTGTTAAAATCGAACCTAAAATCCCCGAAATTCCATGACATCCAAAAGCATCTAGAGGATCATCATATTTTAGTTTGGGCTTTATTTTTTCTACAAAAATAAAACTTACAATACTACACAAAACTCCTATTATGATTGCTCCTAAAGTTGAAACATATGCTGCTGCCGGAGTTATCCCAACTAAACCACATAATGCTCCTGTACAAATCCCCACTAACGATGGTTTGGAATGAAATTTAAGATCCAATATCATCCACGCTATTAAGGAAGCACCAGTGGAAACCGTAGTTGTTAAGAAAGCTTGAATTGCCACTTTATCTATTCCTAAAGCTGAACCAACATTAAAACCATACCACCCTATCCAAAGTATACTTGTTCCAAGTAATACCCAAGGTAAATTGTAGTGTTCGCTGTTTTCAATATTATATTTAATTCTAGGTCCTAAAAATATAGATAGCACCAATGCAGTTATACCTGCATTAATATGTACAACTGTTCCACCAGCAAAATCTAGCATCCCAATTTTCCCTAATAAACCATCAGGACTCCAAACCATATGTACCATTGGATAATATACAAAAATTGACCATAATGATACAAACAAGATCAAAAAGTTAAATCTCATCCTCCCAACAACAGCTCCAACAAAAAGTGCTGGGGTAATAATCGAAAACATCATTTGAAATACTAGATATGTACCATTATCAATACCTAAACTTTTAGAATACATCTTCGTTAATTCATATCTACTTAGAAAGAAACTATGTCCCCAACCAAATATCCCAGATACATCTTTACCAAAACAAATTACATAACCTACAGAAACAAAGAGTAGAATCGCTAAACCACTAATAACAAAAACAGAAAACATGGTATTAACAACATTCTTTTTAGAAACCAATCCTCCATAGAAAAATGCCAAACCGGGGGTCATAAAAAATACCAATATTGTCGAAATGAGAACAAAAGCTGTGTTTGCCTGATTAATCATAAAAAGCCCTCCTATGCCTTTGATGTCAAAAATTATAACATCAAAACAAATAAAATCAACTTTATTTTTAGATATATGTAACTTTTTATGACATAAAATATTAAAATTATTCTATTCTTTTCTTTATTTTCTGTCTAAGTAATTTAACTTTTAAAATTCACTTTTCCTAAGTATAATATAAAGTAATAATTACTGATTAGAAATTAGGTGAGACTATGGAAATTTCGGAAAAAGCCCCTGCCAAACTTAATCTAAGTCTTGATACCCCTTTCCGTCATCAAGATGGCGAGCCCGAATGGCGTATGGTTATGACAGCAATCGATTTATCTGATTATATTCATATTAAAACTATTCCTAACAGCAAAGAGATAACTGTACAAACTAATACCGGCTTTTTACCTTGTGATCAACGAAATTTAGCTTACCAAGCAGCAAAGCTTCTGCAATCTAAATTGGACAAACCAGAAGGCGTGGAAATAGAGATTGATAAACATATCCCTGTTTCTGCAGGTATGGGTGGTGGATCTGCTGATGCGGCTGCAGTTTTAAGAGGTTTAAATAAAATTTGGAATTTAAATATGTCACGTGAGGAGTTAGCAAAATTAGCTCTTACAATCGACTCTGATGTTCCATTTTGTGTATATAGCGAACCTGCCTTAGTAACTGGACGTGGTGAAAAAATCACTCCAATAGGTCCACTTCCACCAATGTGGTTAGTCATTGCTAAACCTCAAGCTAGTGTTTCAACTCCTACAATATTGCGACAAATTCATGAACAACACTTAAATCATCAAGAAGTTCAAAATGTTGTGTCCGCAATTAAGCAACAAGATTTCGATAAAATGTGTCGCCATATGGGGAATGCATTAGAACCCATTACTATGAAAAAGTGCCCTGACATTATTAAAATCAAAGATAAAATGTTACAATTTGGAGCTGATGCTGCTCAGATGAGCGGTTCTGGCCCAACTGTCTTTGGTATTTCTCAAAAAAAATCTCGTGCTACTCACATTTACAATAGTTTACGTGGTTTTTGTAAAGAAGTTTATCTTGTTAGAGCATTAGATTCGTTAACGACAAAATAAATAGGTTTGGCATCTTCGCCAAACCTATTTATTTGCTGTTATTTCAAGTCATCATCCATATGTTCATAGATCATTTTATAAACAATTTCTGCATCTTCTTCATTTTTGCTGAATACAACTACTGTATCATTTCCTGCCAAAGTTCCTGCAATCTCAGCTAACTCTAGGTCATCTAATTTCGCAGCTAAAATATTTGCGTAACTTGAATTTACAGTTGTTCTAATTAAATTAATAAAGTTTATTCGTTGAATTCCTAATACATTATCATTTATTTCTTGAAATAGACGTTCGTAATTTTTTTCTCCCTCTACCTTCATTTGCTTATAATATGTATTTCCATTTTGGTCACTTACTTTTACAATATTCAAAATTCTCATATCTCTTGAAATTGTAGCTTGTGTAACCTCAACTCCTTCAGCACGCAATAATTGTTGCAATTGCTCTTGAGTTGTTATCTTATTATCAGCAAAAAGTTGCTCCATTAATTCTCTTCTAGCTATTCTATTCACTTTGACACCACTTTCCTTCCTGCAAATTAAGTGATAGTAATTATTAGTCAAATTTTCTCAAATATTCTGATAACTTTTCTAAACCTTGTTGTAGAATCTTAGGATTACAACAGTATCCTAATCTTGCATGTTGTGGTCTATCAAATGCAGTTCCCGGAACTAACAAAACACCTTTTTCTCTCAGCAAATCTTCACAAAATGAATAATCATCTTGAGGAATATCTAGCTTTATAAATGATGTAGAAACTGAATGTGGTGTACACCAACTTACTCGAGGCTCTGTTTTTAACCAATTTTCTACTATTTCCAAGTTATTCTTGACGATTTCTTCATTTCTTTGTAGAATTTTATCTCTATTTTTCAGTGCATGGACTGCCAAAGCATCATTTAATACACCACCACAAATAACTGTGTAATCACGGAACTTTCTAAATATATCCGCTACTTCTTTATTTGATGCTGTCCACCCTATTCTTAATCCAGGTAAAGAAAATGTCTTTGATAAAGAATTTGTAGCAATCCCTTTATCATACATATCAACTATCGAAACAAATTTTCTATCTTTATTTAAAGGCATATATACTTCATCAACTAATATATATGAATCCACTTCTTTAGCGATTTTAACAACTTCTTCCATAAAATCAGTGTCAAACACTGTTCCAGTCGGATTATTGGCATTGTTTAAGCAGATTAATTTAGTTTTAGGAGTTACCAATTCCTTTAATTCATCTATTTTAAAACTCCAGTCTTGTTTCTCATCCAAGTTCAACAATTTTACCTTAACTCCTAAAGAACGAGGAATATCATATAATTGTTGATATGAAGGAATCATCGAAATCACTTCATCCCCAGCCTCAACCAAAGCATAGATTGCTAACATGTTAGCACCAGTTGCACCATTAGTCTGCAAAATATTATCGGCGGGCATATTTTGATATAGTTCTGCTACTAATTCTTTAAATTCAGGTGATCCTTCAATCCAACCATAATTTAATTTATCAGTACTATGTTGAGCAAAAAAATCCTCCACCTTTGTACCATCTAAACCAATTAATTCTTCTAATGTTAAAGAATCAATTGAACTTTGAGATATATCATATTTAGCACTTTTTTCCCACTTATTTAACCAGGCTTCTACACCAAATTCAGGAAGGTTCATCTTACATCCCCCTTATTTTTCTTTTTCCCACAATATTTGTTCTATTTCCTTTAAAACTTTCTCATCGCTATGCAAACCTGAATGACTTGTATCTTCAAAAGTCATCTGGCTATAATAGGCCCATTTAGGATTTACTATTTTCTGAAGAAATTCTGATTGTACATGTGGTACCGAACCATCAGTATTCTCATTTTTTATCTCACCTAGGAAATTATAGAACTTTATTTTCGCTCTAAGTCTCAAATACTTAGTTTGCGCTACTAATTTTTGATAATTTCCATCAGTTGAGTGAATTTTCTTAGCTTTTTTATAACTAATATCATCAAAGCTCTCCTCTACTGGAACACCTAATAATATTACTCGAGAAAACTTTATCTCTTTTTGAAGTTTACTAGATCCAGCTAAGGCATGCAACCAAGCACTACCACCCCAAGAATGGGCTATTACATTCATTTTATTTATATGATATTTATCATGTAAAATCAGCATTACATTAGTTAACCATTTTGTTTGTGGTCGGTAACTAGCAGTATAATTCCAATCAAACAAAACTTGTATCATCGCATTTTTCTTATTTTTTACAGTTCCATGTACTTTTACTTTTCCTGTTGGGCTAACATGAATTGTCATTGTTTTTTGTGCAACATTTTCATCTTGATACGTATCTATCATACGATTATATGTCCACTTATTTCCTGCCCATCCTGGAATCAATAAAGTTGGTGTATTACTATAATTTATATCATTGAGTAACTTATCTTCTCTCAATGGTTTGTTTTTACTAGGTAATAGACTTGTAATTTGAAATCCTACTAATACAAGTAAAATAATCAATACTATCTTTAAAATTATTTTTTTCACACCCCATCACCCGCATTTGTTCTGTAAAAAAGGCTGGGATAAAATCCCAACCCTATTATTTATCAATATTCTCTATCTCTTTTTTGGATGTCATCTTAACCAAAATTCAACTCAATGTTCTTAGTCAAAATATCGGTATAACTATAAGATACTCTTTCAACTGCATTTTCATCATGATTTAACTCGATTATAAAAACCGAAGGAAAAGTTTCACGCAAGACACCATGTTTAGTTTTTGACTTCTTACGTCCAAGTCGTGAGGTTATAGTTAGTGGTTCACCAATTTTGCCATCCAACTTAGCCTTAATGCTTGTTATTGTAATTGGCATATGTCCACCTCTTTGAAAGATAGTATACCATAACTAATCAAAATAATCAATTTTATCACATTTTAGTTTTAGACTCAAGCTATTATTCTAATTAATCTCCATTTTTACTAGAGCATCTGATAAATTTATAAAGTCAGCTACTGTTAATTTTTCAGCTCTTATAGATTGTTTAACATCTGCAGCTTCCAAGGCTTGTAACATTTTTTCTTTAGTTTCAGGATCTTTTCCGTAAAGGCTTTGAAGATTATTCCATAAACTCTTTCTTCTATGCATAAAGCTACCCTTAACTAATTTCTTAAAATGTTTTTCATCCTGTGGTTCTTTAGGCTTAACTTTCTTTTTATTCAAAACAATAATTGCAGAATCCACATTAGGTTGTGGAACAAAGACTGTCTTAGGAACAATAAATGCAATTTCTGAATCCATTTCATATTGAACCGCAACAGATAAAGAACCATATGCCTTTGTTCCTGGATTTGCAGCTAATCTTTCAGCCACTTCTTTTTGCATCATTACTACAATTGTTTCAAATTCAATTCCTGAATCCAATAAGTGCATCAAAATAGGTGTAGTAATGTAATATGGCAAATTAGCAACTAATTTTAACTTATGACCTGTTTCAAAATGTTCAGCTATCAAAGCCTTCAAGTCTGCTTTTAAAATATCTTGATGGACCACTTCAACATTTTCGTATGGTGATAAAGTATCCGCCAAAACTGGCAGTAATCTATCATCAATCTCTAACGCCATAACTTTATTAGCTCTTTTGGCTAATTGTTCTGTTAAAGCTCCAATTCCTGGCCCAATTTCAATTACATTATCTTCCTCACTGACTTCTGCTGCAGCTACAATATTTTTTAAAATATTAATATCTGTTAGAAAGTTTTGACCCAAACTCTTTTTAAATGTTAATCCATATGTTTCCATAATTGCTCTTGTACGTGTTGGATTAGCAATTTCAGGTAATTCGTTTGCCATCATTTCACCTCTTAATAGTTATCTTCATTCTTTATATATTCTAGTGCTTTTTTAAACTCATCTGGTGTTATTTGGAATAATTTCAAGCGCTTATACAATTGTTTCCCGTTTGTATAGCCTATTCTTAAATATTCACCTAATCTTCTGCGATATTCTTTAGCTTGTGGTCCAGATGTTAATCCTGCTACTGCTAAATCTTCTCTTGAGATTAGTGGCTCTCCATCAGGTACTTCTGTATATAGATGAGCAAGAGCCTCTCTTATTGCTTCAGGACTAGCATGTTCTACACCTAAACTACCTTTATGACTAGGAGCTGCATCATGCTTTGTCAAAAATGCATGTTTTACTCCTGGAACAGCTTCTGTAATTATCTTACGTATCTTTTCTCCAGAAAAATCAGGATCTGTAAAAACAATTACTCCACGTTTATCATATAAATCTTCAATTTGATCTAAAGTTTCGTCGCTTATTGCCGATCCTCTTGTTTCTAGAGTATCAGCATTAACTGCCATTTGAATTCGTTTTGTATCATCTTTTCCTTCAACAACAATTACTTCTTTTATCTTCATTTTGTCGTTCTCATTCATTAATCTTTAAAACTCTTTCTGTATTTTTTCTTGTTATTTCAGCTAATTCTTCACTTGAAATTCCTCTTTTTTCTGCAATAAATTCAAGTGTATATCTTGTCATCGCTGGTTCATTCATTCTATTTCTATATGGCATTGGTGTTAAGTAAGGTGCATCAGTTTCAACTAACATATGCTCCAATGGTGTCATCATCATTGATTCTTGAACTTCCTTAGCACTCTTGAAAGTTACTACTCCACTATATGACAATTCCATACCTAAGTCCAAGAATTTCTCAGCCCAAGTGGTATCACCATTAAAGCTGTGCATAATTCCGCCATTTTTTTGAATATTCATATTCTTTAAAATTGCATAACAATCTTCAAATGCATCGCGATTGTGCACACTTATTGGTAAATTAAGTTCTTGGGCCAAAGCTATTTGCTTTTCAAATACTTCATGTTGTACTTTTTTAGGGGAATCATGGTAATAATCCAAACCTATTTCTCCCACAGCAACAAACTTTTCTAATTCCAAATATTTTCTTAATTCTTGTTCATACTCTGCATTGTAATTTAATGCAGCTTCAGGATGACACCCTACCGCACCATAAATATGAGGATATTCTTGAATAATTTCTTGTAATTTTTTTCTACTGTCATCATCATATCCAATAACCAACATTTCAGTGACATCAAGTGCCTTGGCTCTTTCTATTACGTCAGGAATATCATTATCAAATTCATGCGAATTAATATGTGTATGCGAATCAAATATTTCCACTGTAAATTCCTCTCATAATCTTCTATTTTACTTCTACAATCTTAACACACTTTTTTATTTACTAGCATTATTTTCACCAAACAAAGAAACACTAACTTGTAAATTACAAATTAGTGTTTCTTGAATCATTATCCTACTAATGAACCATTTGGAATATTTTCTGAAACTGTAATTAATTGGACTGTTTCACCAAATTCTGCTGACAACAACATTCCTTGGCTAACTTCGCCTCTCATCTTACGAGGTTTCAAGTTAGTTACAGCAATAACTTTCTTTCCAACTAGTTCTTCTGGATTTGGATACCATTGAGCAATTCCAGAAAGAATTTGTCGGTCACCTTCATCGCCTGCATCCAATCTGAATTTCAAAAGCTTATCAGCACCTTCAACTTTAGACACTTCTTTAATTTCAGCAACTTTCAATTCAACTTTATCAAACTTATCAAATTTGATTTCGTCCTTAGTCAAAACTAAAGTTGTATTTTCAGGATCCCAGTTTTCTTTAGCTTTTTCGGCCATAGCTTTACGACCCTTAGCCTTTTCATTCTTAGTCATCTTAGACTTAATATATTCCTGTTCTTCTTCTACATCTAAACGTGGGAAGATAGGAGTCCCTTTAGCTACTACTTGTGTACCTGCAGGTAGGTCAAAGTATGAAACACCTTGAATTGCCATATCATCACTATTTAAGCCTAATTGTGCAAAAATTTCCTTAGGTGTGTGAGTCATGACAGGTTGAATCAAGATTGCAACTAAACGTAATGAAGCTGCTAAGTGAGCTAACACACTATCTAATTCATCCTTCTTAGTTTCATCCTTAGCTAAAATCCAAGGTTCTGTTTCATCAATATATTTATTAGAACGAGCAACTAATTTCCAAACCTCGTCTAAAGCATTGGAGAAATGAACACTATCCATTTGTTCTTCAAAATTCTTGATAGTATTAGCAGCCACGTCTTCTAAATCTTTATCAAAAGCAGTTACTCCAGATTTCAATTCAGGAATTTGACCACCACGGTACTTGTTAATCATCGCAACTGTACGATTTAATAAGTTACCTAAGTCATTAGCCAAATCAAAATTAATCTTACCGATAAAGTCTTCAGGTGTAAATACACCATCATTTCCAAAAGGAACGGCTCTCATTAAGTAGTAGCGCAATGCATCTAAACCATAACGTTCAACTATCATTTCTGGATAGACAACATTTCCCTTAGATTTTGACATCTTGCCGTCACGCATTAATAACCAACCATGACCAATAATATGTTTTGGTAAAGGTAAATCTAAAGCCATTAAAATGATTGGCCAGTAAATAGTGTGGAAACGAACGATTTCTTTACCTACCATGTGGACATCTGCAGGCCAGTATTTCTTAAATAGACTATCATCGTCACCAGTTTCATATCCTAAAGCAGTAATATAGTTACATAAAGCATCAATCCATACATAAACTACATGCTCTGGATTAGAAGGAACTTTAACACCCCAATTGAAACTTGTACGAGTTAAGGCCAAATCTTCGAGTCCTGGTTTAATGAAGTTGTTTAACATTTCATTCTTTCTAGTATCAGGAATTATAAAGTCTGGATGTTCTTCATAGTATTTTACTAATCTATCAGCATATTTACTCATCTTAAAGAAGTAGCAATCTTCTTCAACAAGTTGCACTTCATGTCCAGATGGAGCCTTACCGCCAATCATGTTTCCATCTTCATCACGGTAAACTTCTGCTAATTGTGATTCTGTGAAATATTCTTCATCAGATACTGAATACCATCCACGATATTTACCTAAGTAGATATCGCCTTTTGCCAATAATTTTTCAAAGATATTTTGAACAGCTTTTTCATGATAATCATCAGTTGTACGGATAAACTTATCATTTGTTATTTCTAGCTTTTTCCAAAGTTCTTTAATATCAGCAGCCATCTTATCTACGTATTCTTGTGGTTGCATTCCTAATGCTTGAGCCTTTTGCTCAATTTTCAATCCATGTTCATCTGTACCTGTTAAAAAGAATACGTCATAACCTTGAAGTCGTTTGTAACGTGCTAACACATCACAAGCGATTGTTGTATATGAATTTCCGATGTGCAATTTACCAGATGGATAGTAAATTGGAGTTGTAATATAAAATGTTGGTTTTTCACCCATAGACGAATCAACTCTCCTTATTAATTTATCTCAATTAGATCTAAAAATATTTGCTAGATTTAGTATAGCATATAAACCCTTGATTTTAGCTAGTTAATCTTAATTAACGCTTTAAATATTCAATCCCAATTGAATCTAAGAAGTCTGTTACTTTCATATTATAATATTCAACAAATTTCTTAGCGGAATCTTTGCCTGGATCAGCCAAGACAAATGAATTTTGCCCATCATTTTTCCATTGACCAACGTAAGCTGACTTAAATGTTAAATTATCATCTAATGGAGAATGAACAATATTAAATAATTGGCGAACTTGCAATCTCATTTGTCTTTCACTTAAAACAACTGATAAAGTGGCAAATTCTGTCATATTCATTGGTACCATTCCCAATTTACTCAATTCATCATCAAAAGCTTTAAATAACTTAACAACTGTTCTTCGAATTGCAAAAGCGGAATCTAAACTTCTTTCAATTAAAATTTCGTATAATCTTTGCGCAGCTTCAAATGAAATTGGATAAAGTTCCATTAATTTGTCCTTAATAGAATCTTGCTCATCTTTAAAGAATAATAAGGTATCAAGTAAGGTTAAAATTCTTAAAACCATCCACTGATCACGTTCTCCTTGTTCTGGTTTTAAAACTGAAAGAACACCTTTAAAATATAATTCTTTAATTTCATCTGTCATCATTCCAAGTTCTGCTTGTTCACGATAGACATAGTCATGCATTACAATATCGTACAATTCCAATCCTGTTGCCATGAACTTAGTATCTAAGTCTTTCTTTTTAGTTGTTAAATTAAATGAAATTTGTGGTGCTCCATTAAACATGTGTAAAAAGTGAAGTAATTCATGGGCTACAGTATAGTCAGGACGTGTCATATCATATATATCAATCATCAACTGTCCACCACGTAAATATTGTTGAGCCTGGTCATGGCGAACATATCCTAATTTAGAATCTTTTTTTACATTAATTCCTACACCTTCAGGAAAAATTGCCTCAACTTTCTTCATTAAACTTTTAGTAGCTTTACTGAAGTTAATTTCTTCTGTCATTATTTCCCCTCATTTCTTAAATTATCCAAAATTTCTTTAGCTATACTCATATCTCGCTTATTTAACTTTTCTAATTTAGATACAACCAATGGTATTTCTTTTTCAGTTGCCCCAATTGAACTTACCAATGATTTCAACTGTAGACGCATATGTCCCTTTTGAATTCCTTCTGTTACCAAAGCATATAATGCAGCCAAATTTTGACCTAACCCTACTGATGCAACAACTTTTTCTAATTCAATTGCATTCTCTATTTCTAACAATTTATGGTTAACTTTTACTAAAGGAACGATCCCTATTGATCCTCCAACAGATCCAAGTGGTAGTGGTAAAGTAATTTCACCATGCAATGTATCTCCAATAACTTTCCAAGTGCTTAAACCACGATAGCTACCATCTTTAGCAGCATATGCATGAGCTCCAGCTTCAATTGCACGCCAATCATTACCACTCGCGATAACTACTCCATCAATTCCATTCATGATCCCCTTATTATGTGTTGTAGCACGATACGGATCGATTTGTGCAATATAGCTTGCTTGAGCAATTTTCTCAGCAATCTTTTCTCCTGACATTTCATTTTTAGCCAATGAAGCAACTGGAATATCACATATAGCCGTTGCTAGACATTCAGTTGCATAATTAGATAGGATACTCATAACTACATCTTGTTCGTACTTCTCTCTAATCGTAGCTGCAATTGCTTCAAGCATTGTATTTAACATATTAGCACCCATAGCTTCTTGAACATCTACTGCTAAATCTATCGAGACAATATTCTTATCTAATTTACGCACTCTTATCCATTTTGCTCCTCCGCCACGTCTAACAATAGAGGGATGAGCCTGGTTGGCGATTTCTAACAATTCAGCTTCATTTTCTAAAATATCATCTTCGAATTTATCAACATCTTCAATTTTTTCAACAATGACTTGTCCTAGCATCAATCTTTGCTTTACAGATGCTTTAAATCCTCCCGACTTTTTTACAATACCTGCCCCATGGCTACTTGCTGCTATCACGGAAGGTTCTTCAGTTACCATAGGAATCAAATATTCTTTACCATTAATCACATAATTTAAAGCTAATCCTTCTGGCAATAAATACTGTGTTATAAAATTCTCAATTTGAGTCTCTCCTAAACTAACGTCTATTGCTTGTAACTTTAATCTATCAATATCTTCCTGTGACAAAATTTCTTGTTTTTCAAGTACCTCAAGTCGTTCAGACCAACTTTTTTTATAATATTTTTTAAAACCTTCCATCTTTTTCGCACCTTTCTAAACATTAGACATCATCTATTATATAATAGATAAATAAAATATTCGATTAAGGGGAATTAATTTGAAAAAAGTTCTTATTTCTATATTATCAGGGATCATTCTCTCCTTGGTTATATTAATTTCAGCACCTACACATATTTCTGCTGATACTTTAAAAGTTGGTATTTTAGCTGATAATAAACCTTATAGCTATCTGACTAATAAAAAAGTAACTGGTTTTGAAGTAGAGTTAAGTAAAAAAATTGCTCAAGAAATGGACGCTAACATTAAATTTGTTAAGGTTTCAGATCGCAAAAAATTGCAAAAATTAGTTAGTGAGCATCAAATTGATCTTGCTTTGGGACAATTTGATAAGACTACACTTTCATCTAAATTGATCACAACTGACACTTATTTATATCCACAAAATGTCTTGTTTACTGGCACACATCGCCATATCTCATCTATTGAAGATTTACAAAATAAAAAAGTAGGTATTCTAGTTAATGGTAATCAACATCAGCTTTTAACAAGCCTACAAATGAAACCTAAAGTTTATAACAGCATATCTTCATTAATGAAAGCATTGGAAAATAAAAAAATAAAAGCTGGTATCCTCACAGATTATGAATATACAGCTTATCTTAATAAACATCCTGAATTAACTTCTGCTTATTTACAAGCACTTAATTCTACCAAAAAATCTGATTTGCCCAAGTTGACTTTAACACGTATAAAAGATCCTCAAATCACCTCGCAACAATTAGTGGGAATTACTGATAAGAGGAATACTAAACTAAACCAAACTTTAGATAAGTTAAAAGATGGTAATGACATTATAGACTTATCACAAAAATACTTTTCACAGGATTTAACCAAACCATAATAAAAAAGATTGAAGCTTCATTACTTCAATCTTTTTTTATTCTAAACCACTTAATATTTGAGTTATAATCAAGTCTAAATCTCTTTTCTCATCACAAGAGGCATTAGGGGCAAAAATAAATCGTTGTAAAAAGTATGCTATCATTGGCCCCGTTATTATTCTAACCAATACTATTGCATCATAATCTGGATGTTTGCTACCTACTAGTTTCCTAAATTCCGTAAATATTTCCTGATTACTTTTTATAGCTTCAACAAATCCTTCTGATACCATTTGTCTAATTTTAATTTTTGTTAGACTTTCTTGGATAAAGATTCTTAGTATCTGATGATTTTTCTTCATGAATTCAAATCGATTAATCACGATAAAAGTTACAATTTCTTTTAATGATTTATCACTTACCTCATTTACTTCACTAAAAAATTTACGTTGGAATTTTGGAAAAAGTTCAGTCGTAATCAGGTTTATGATTTCTAACAATAACTTTTCCTTAGTTGAATAATATTTAAAAATTGTTGCTTCACTGATACCTGCATTTTTTGCAATTTGCGCTGTTGATGTTGCATCATACCCCTGCTTAGCAAACAAATTAATCGCCGATAATAAGGCTTTTTCCTGTCCATTAGTTAATTTCTTGTTACCTAAAATTTCTTCATAATCTTCTAAAATAGTCTTGTTTCCCATAACTCTCACCCATTAAACTTTTCTGTATCTTTTTAGGCCTAAAATATTCAAAATTAATAAAACTACTAAAAAGATCATCAGTACTAGTATATCTTTTCCTACATCTATTAGGCCAGCCCCTTGCATTATGATTGCAGATAAGGCTTCACCAGCATAAGTTAATGGTAAAATTTTTCCAATTCTTTGTGCCCAATCAGCCATTGAATCCAATGGAATGATACCTGAAAAGAAAATCTGAGGAACAACTACTAATGGAATGAATTGCATCATTTGAAATTCTGATGAAGCAAATGTTGATAGTAGAATACCAAAGGCTAGCGCGACAAATCCCAATAAAACTGCAATAATTATTACACTAAATATTGAGCCTATTATCTTAATGTCTAATAATTTAATTCCTACAACTGTTATCAGACTTGCTTGCGCCAATGCCATTAAGCCATAACCTAACATATATCCATAAACTATTTCGCTTCTCTTTACAGGTGTAGCTAATAATCTTTCTAGAGTACCACTTATTCGTTCTTTTAATAGCGCCATTCCTGAAATTAAAAATACAAAGAAAAACACAAAAAATCCTATTAGTATTGGGGCCATCTTATCAAAAAAATTAGTTTTACTATTTCCATAATTATAATGATTTTTTATACTTATTTTTGATTTATTCATTTTAACAGACTCTTGTTGCCCAGTTAATCTCGCTATTACTTGTCCTTGCTTAACCACCATTGATTGTAATTTGGAAACATTATCCTTCATAAGGGCACTTTCTAATACTTTCTTTGTCATCACAGTTTTAGAAACATCTAGATTGGCATAAGTTACATCATACTGCTTACTTTTATAACTGATTACTCCGTCTAAGCTATTAGCATCTAAATCTTTTTTAGCATGTTTTTCACTTTCATATTTTTTTACGGTAATCCCATCTACTTGATCCATTTTTCGATTAATTTGATTGTTAACATCTACTGTTCCTATTGTTACTTTAGTTTTTGTACTTGCAGAAAACATCAAATTTAACAAACACAAGATCAACAATGGTGCAACAAACATCAGCAATACTGTACGCTTATCTCTAATCAATTCTATAACAACTTTTTTAGCAATCACTAAAGTCTTCATCGCTACTCACCCTCGACTTTCAAAAATACTTCTTCAATATTATTAACTTTATATTCATCTTCTAATTTCTTAGGTTTATCAAAGGCTATGATTTTCCCCTCAAAAAGAAGTGCTACCCTATCTGTCAGCTCAGCTTCAGACATAACATGTGTTGTTACAAGAATACTTCTTCCCTCATCTCTTAATTTAGCTAATTCTTTCCATATTTTAAGTCTCAGAGCAGGATCAATTCCAACTGTTGGTTCATCTAAAATAATTATTTTAGGTTTTGCTAGTAAAGCTATTGCTAGTGATAATCTTCGTTTCATCCCACCAGAATATCCTAAAACCTTCTTATCCAAATAATTAGTTAAATCAACAACTTCAGCAACATATTCTATTTCTTTTGGCAATTCTTTCTTTGCAACGTCTTTCATATAACCGAAAAACCTTAAATTTTCCCTAGCTGTCATTGATTCATAAAGCGCATCTGATTGAGCCATATAACCAATATCTGCTAATAATTTTCGATTGGGCATTCTCTTTTCTAAAATTAAAGCCTCACCTTCGTCAGCTTTTTCCATACCCAATAGAATTTTGATAGTTGTTGATTTTCCTGAGCCAGACGGGCCAATCAAACCTACTATTTCTCCTGAATTTACTGTTAAATTAACAGAATTTAAGACATTATCATTTCCGAATTTCTTCTTTATATTTTGTAATTGTATTCTCTGGTTATTTATTTTCATTTTCTTGCCTCCAAAAGTAAGTATTCACTCACCAATTCACTTCGAATTATAGTAAGTGTTTACTCACTTGTCAATAAAAAAAGAACTTTAAAAGAGTAAAAACTCTTCTAAAGCTCTTCAAGTAACTATTTTTCAGCTAACAATTCAAAGATGATACCTTCACGGACTCCACTCTCAGAAAACATCACATATGGACTTTCACATTGTAACATTAACTGCATAACAGGAGTAAGTCCACCTATTATGATATCTGCACGGCTACTTTCATCCCCTAAATCTGTAGCTCTCTCAGTTTTGTCCATATCTAACCACTTACGATATATTCTTTGAAATTCTTCTTTATATACACGGAAGTTATGAATATTAGTAGTATCTTTTTCATCTAACTTGCCCAATTTTTTACGCGCAACAGTACGATTAGCCCCACCTAAAAGCACCAATGGTAAATCTTTAGCTTCAGATAGCCAAGGTAGTTTTTTAGTAAATAATTCTCGGAGAAAGACTTCAAACTCAAATAAATTTCCAGCATTTATTTTATCTTGTGTTTGGAATTTCTCAGTTAAACTAACTGCTCCATACTGAATACTGATTAGGTTCAAGGCCTTTTTATTTTTCATTAAAATAACCTCAAAACTACCTCCACCCATGTCACAGATGACAGCATCCTTAACATCTAAACAATTAGCTACTCCTACATAATCATAGTAAGCCTCAGCAGAACCAGATAAAATTTCTACTTCTACACCTGTCAAAGACTTTATTTTCTCCAAAAATTCTTCTTTATTCTCAGCTACTCTAACCGCTGCTGTTGCAATTCCTTTAATCTTTAAATTAGGTAAATTCTCATAATGTTTCTGAAATTTTCTAACAGCATCCAGCGTTCTTTCAATTGCGTCAGCCTGCAACACTTTCTTTTCAGAATTTCCCATACCTTCCGCCATACGTGTCATTTCCTTAGCACGAAAAACTTCTCGGTACTTACCTTCATCACTAACTTCATTAATCGACAACCTTGTAGAATTAGAACCAAAGTCCAAAATTACTAAATTCTGCATCTCTGCCACCCCATATTTAAGATACACATATTGTAACACATTTTATAATAGTAATTTCATTTTAATTTAATAAATATGGCAATTCTACTTAAATATTGTCGAAGTAATTTACCCCGATTGCTCTACGTACTTCTTCTAAAGTTTTATTAGCGACTTCGTTTGCTTTTTCGCTACCTTCCTTAAGCATTGCATATACAGCTGGAATATCTTTTGCAAATTCTTCACGTCTAGCACGGATAGGTCCTAATTCAGCTTCTAAGACTTCATTCAAGTAACGCTTAATCTTAACGTCACCTAATCCACCAGCACGATATTGTTCTTTTAATTCTGCAACCTTGTCTTTGTCTTTATCAAAAATATCAAGATATGTGAAGACCATATTACCTTCTACTTTTCCTGGATCTTCTACGTGAATATGGTTAGGATCTGTGTACATTGACATTACTTTTTTACGTAATGTATCAGCATCATCAGATAAGTAAATAGCATTATTTAAAGATTTACTCATCTTTGCATTTCCATCTAAACCTGGTAAACGTCCAGATCCCTTAGGTGCAAATACACCTTGAGGTTCAACTAATACTTCGCCATAAATTGAATTGAAGGTTCTTACAATTTCACGAGTTTGTTCCAACATAGGTTCTTGATCATCACCAACTGGAACTAAATTAGCTTTAAAAGCTGTAATATCAGCAGCTTGGCTAATAGGGTAAGTGAAAAATCCAGCTGGAATTGAGCGTTCAAAATGTTTTTGTTGAATTTCAGCTTTTACAGTTGGATTACGTTCAAGACGTGAAACAGTCACTAAGTTTAAGTAATACAAATTCAATTCTGCTAATGCTGGAATTTGTGATTGCACAAAGATTGTTGATTTTTTAGGATCTAGTCCTACTGCTAAATAGTCTAATGCTACTTGTATTAATGAATTTTTTATTTTTTCAGGATCACGTGCATTGTCAGTCAAAGCTTGTTGATCAGCAATCATAATGTATGAATCATACTTTCCTGAATTTTGCATAGAAACACGTTTTTTCAATGAACCAATATAATGTCCCACATGTAATTTTCCAGTAGGTCTATCACCTGTTAAAATAATTTCTTTTGCCATAAAAATCCTCCTTAATAAAAAAGTCCTACTCATAAATATGAATAGGACGAACAAAGCCGTGGTACCACCTAATTTGCATAAAATGCCACTTAATTAAATATCAAATTTACTTTCTTCTCCCAAGCCCCACTTCGATTTACTTGCTTATTTTCAGCTACCTAAGCTCTCTGTCGTTGCTCATCTACTTTACTTGTTCAATGAAGATTACTCTTCCATTCTAATTTACTATTCAACTAAAGTAAAGGATTATTAACAGTAAAATGAAAATGCTTTATAATAGAAATATATTTACTTTTCTTAATCGAGGGAAGATATACATGAGTAAAATTAAGAAACATTTACAAGAAGAATTTGAAGATTGGGAAAGAGAACAACTGAAACAGCTACACAGTTTAAATGCTGCCTGGCGTCATTTTATTCTGAATGTTTTAGCATATCTTTCAATTTCTATCATTGAATATTTTTTAGCTGAAATTAGTAACTCTCAAACTTTACGTGCTGATGCTTTTAATAATATTTCTGGAATCGTATCTACAATGTTATTAATGATAGGAATTCACATTGCTAGAGACATTGATGACGATGACATTGCTGGAATGGCTCCCTTGCCTAAATTGAATATGTCGCAAAGAGGAAATGATCAAAGAGTTCAATTTACACGTTTCCGATATGAAACAGTCTTTACCCTTGTAACTGGAGTTGTTATGATTGGGATTGCCATCAGTGTTATCTCCACTGGTATCATTAATCTTTGGAAACCAGATAAACGTGTCATTCCTGAACCAATTGCTCTTGTTGGGGCTGGTATCGCTACTGTAATCATGTTAATTGTTTGGTATCTTAATCGCAGGGCTGGTAGAAAATTGCAAAATGCAGCTTTAAGTGCTTCTGCCCAAGATAGTTTAAGTGATGCTTTTACTAGTATTGGTACTCTAATCTCTATTTCCGGTGCTTTAATATTTAAGATCACCTGGCTTGATGGTGCTACTAGTATTTTAGTTGGTTTATTCATCTTATATTCTGGGTTTAAAATCTTTATGGATAGCAGTCTTAATTTAGTAGATTATTTTGATCCGGAAGTTGAAGAAGAATATCGAAATGTTGTTTTAAGCGTGCCAGGTGTAGCTCATCTATCTGAACTGAAGGCACACTATAATGGTAATATTGTTAGCTTAGATATAGTTGTTATGGTTGATGCTAAAATGTCCGTTTTAGATAGTTATCGTATTGCAGAAAATATTGAAAGAATTATGCATCATAGATTTGGAATTATGGATACTGATGTTGCTTTTATTCCTGATCCAAGTTCAATTGATGATGATGAAATTAAGGATAAATTTTAAAAAGAGTTTAAATTGATTAATTCAATTTGAACTTTTTTTCTTTAGGTGGCAAATACTTGCTACTAATCTTATCTACATGTTAAGATAATGTGCATTATTCTTTAGTAAAAGGTGTGATTAAAATTGGATAATGAAAAAGCTCTGGAACAAAAAAGAGTAGATGATGTAATGAATGAAATTCAAAAGCAATTAGATGCTACTCAAATTGAATATGATAAAGCTCATAAAGAAACTGCTTCGGTTGAAAGAAATTATGTTCAAAATGCTAGAGTCAATACATATGAAGTTGATGATCAGATGGAAACAAACGCCGAAATTCAACAGCAAAAGAACTTAGTTGCAAAAACGATTGAAAACGAAACAATTTTAAAGAAACAATTATCCACTCTAAAAATCCTACAAGATTCTGCTTACTTCGGTAGAATTGATATTCATGAGAATGGAGAAGAAGATTCTGAAACTCTTTATATCGGAACATCTTCATTGGTAGATGAAAATCAAGATTTCCTCATCTATGATTGGCGTGCCCCTATTTCTTCTATTTACTATAATGGTACACTTGGTCCTGTATCTTATGAAACACCTATGGGAGAACAATTTGCTGAATTAAAAAAGAAACGTCAATTTACTATAAAAAAAGGTGTCATTACTAATATGTTTGATACTAATGAAACAATTGGTGATGAAATTTTACAGAGTGTTTTAGGAGAACATTCTGACGAATACATGCGTAATATCGTTGCTACTATTCAAGCTGAACAAAATGATATTATCCGCGATGTTAAACATGACTTACTTCTAGTTCAAGGAGTAGCTGGTTCTGGAAAAACTTCTGCTATCTTACAAAGAATTGCTTTTCTCTTATATCACAGTCGTGACAAACTTAACGCTGAACAAATTGTGCTTTTTTCACCTAATCTTTTATTTAGTCACTATATTTCTGAAGTGTTGCCTAGTTTAGGTGAGAAAAACATGCGCCAAATTACTTTAGCAGAATTTCTTAATAATCGTTTTGAAGGGTTACAAGTTGAAAGTCTCTTTGATAAATACGAAAAGAAGATCACTTCTTCTAAAAAAACAAATTCAATTGAACGTGTTAAAGAAGATCCAAAATTTATGCATACAGTTGAAGAATATGTCCAAAATGTTAGCTCATCCCAACTAAGATTTACTGACATTATGCTAGACTCAGAGATTTTCTTTAGTCATAATGAAATTCATGATATCTATTCCCAACTTCCACAGGCTATGAAACCTAGTCAAAAATTTGCTGAAACTAAAAACTTACTTATTAAACAATTAAACAGAAAAATTAAAGAAAATGCTCAAGCTGATTGGGTTCGTAGTGAAATCGAAAACTTATCAGATGAAGAATACTATGATTTACTTGGTACTAAAAGACGTCATGCCTTTCAAGCAATTGATGATGAAGAATTTTACATTGGTAGAAAAATCGTAAAAAAACGCTTTGCCCCCGTATATGACGCTTTATATAACAATTATTTTATTGACTACTATGCTCAATATTCTGATTTTTTAGCCAATAAATTACCAGAAGCTGTTGACCTTTTTAATCAAAATTTGGAGTTTCATAAAATAGATTTAGTCGATGCTACTCCTCTGTTATATTTACGTGATTTACTAACAGGTAGTGGACGTAATCAAGCTATTGCACATCTATTCATTGATGAGATGCAAGATTACACATTGCCACAATTAATGTATTTAAAGTATATTTTTCCTAATGCTAAACTCACTCTTTTAGGTGATAGTGAACAAGCATTGTTCAATGAGTTTAGAACACCACAAGAGTTACTAGATTACTTTAACAAACATCTCAATGTCAAAAAATCGCGTATCATCAAGTTAAATAAAAGTTATCGTTCAACACAACAAATAACCAATTTTATGAAAGCTTTATTACCAGATGGCAATGAAATTCAAGCTTTTACACGCCAAGGTAAAAAACCTGAATTAATTATCGCTTCTAAAGAAAATGGATTACATGCATTAAAACTTGAATTAAAGCAACGTGATTTAAGTTCCCCGGTTGCTTTAATAACTAAAAACCAATCTGAAAGTGACTTCTTATATCAAAAACTTCGTAAAAGTTTCGATTCTATCACCTTACTAGAAGATAAAGACCGTTCATTGCCTAAGGGTATCGTTATTCTACCAATTTATCTTGCTAAAGGATTGGAATTTGATGATGTTATAGCTTATGATATTTCACATGATAATTATTCTGGAATAAATGATACTGGAATTTTATACACAATTTGTTCTCGTGCGATGCACAGACTAACTTTAATTTCATGTGGAAAGCCATCATCTTTAATTATGAGTGTTCCATCTGATTTATACACTACTAAGTCGACCGTTACTTTGTAATCTTTACTGTGATAAATTATGCTTGCCAAAAATAGTATTATATAATATACTATTTTGGTAAGTCTGATGCCACTTTAGCTCAGTAGGTAGAGCATCACCATGGTAAGGTGGGGGTCACCGGTTCAAGCCCGGTAAGTGGCTCTTATGATTAATCGAATATGATAATGTACCAGTCTGTTATTGACTGGTATTTTTTTTACAAAAAAATACAGTAGCTCACAATTGAACTGTAAACACACTATAGTGTGACATTACAGATAAAAAGGCCCTCAAAATCACATTTT